>Ga0041059_1000552_pt1 | contig 28859 bp, 15 predicted proteins | sample AraColnosormetaG_FD_56232 | JGI IMG/M metagenome (GOLD analysis project Ga0041059, IMG submission 56232) | Arabidopsis roots microbial communities from North Carolina, USA - Col MF nosort | ecosystem: Host-associated > Plants > Roots > Unclassified | place: USA: North Carolina | collected... | reverse complement strand
GGGTAATGGAGTCTATCTAGGGGTTGCAACTGGTTGTTGGTTTTAGACTAATAAACTAGGTGATTCTGTTGAAAATTTCATCAAAACAGTTTATGTATTAATGAAAAACATTTCTCTATTTCTCGGTCACAACATAATTGCTAATTATTTTCAACTAAACAATTTCTTCTATTTGTTATTGTGTTAAGATTACTGTTACATCGGGATTAGACTTATATAGACCTGAGTAGTAACGACCGATTTACAAAACCAACAATTTCATCAAAGTGCTTTGACATTAACCATATTCCAATCTTTTTTTTGTGTGCAACCCAACCATATTCCAATCTATTCTCTAATAATTGCTATCTTTATCATTATCATATGGGCCCATTAATAGGCCCAACAGAGAAATTCCCGCTCCTGAGCCTGCATCTTTCCCGCGCTTTTCTCGACGAACCCTTTCTTCTTTGGCTCACGAATAGAGAACGGTGAAGAAGAAGTAGAATCAGTAAAAATGGAAGTGATACGCTCTCAGAAGCGAACAGTCTCCAACGACGTCGTTTCAACTCCCACGCTTCCTCTGTATCTTACAGCTCCACACATGGAAGTCCGCTTAGAAGAGTTTGAGCTCTTCGCCATCGATCGCTTACGAGGTTTCAATCAAATTCAAACCAAAATTTCGCTGCTTTCGTGTAGAATCTTTCTGGGGTTTTGAAAAGTTTTTTAAATTTCTTTGTGATAGTTCTTAAAGGAGTCTCAGATGGATTAGCTCGTGCACGAAACCCTAACGAAATGGATGATCTTGTATGTTCATAAAAATTTGATATTTTTAGTGACACTTTTCAGATTTTGTTATTCAAATTCAAATTCTTTTTGATTATAGGTAGAGACTTTGTGGAAAGAACATATGAGACTTTCGAATGTTTCAGAAATGATCAATAAGGATATAATCTCGCATTTTGTTCTTCGTCTCGTTTATTGTAGATCGTAAGCTCTTCTTACTCTTGTGCCTTTGAGTTATTGTTTTGTCTTAGATTTTAGTTTCTATAGTTTTTATTCTTTCTTGATTTTGATTTTTAAGGGATGAATTGAAGAAATGGTTTCTTAGCATGGAAACCGCGCTTTTCCGCCATAGATTCCGGCTTAAAAAGATTGAAGAACAGGTACTTCTGCCTTTGTTTATTGTTCGATGAGTCGTGATGTGGAATGGCGGGTAAAGTTTGTTTTTTTTGTTCCCAGAGAGCAATTGTGGGAGAATTTGGACTACCGTATAAGGCAGTCATAGGTGCAGAACTTGAGGTAATAGCTCATTGTCCTACAATATTTCAGGATTGTGGTTTGCAGAGGTGAAGAAATTGATCTTTGACCATTTGCAGAGTTTGAAGGAGAGGTTGGGGCTAGTTGCGCGTTCACATGGTCAAATTTCTTCTGATGGTAATGATACTAACTAAATCTCAGATCCCTTTTTTGTCTCCTAGTTGTGGCTTTTGTTCTCGTCGTGCATGTGTTGATGTTATCTGTTAATATTAGTGTAACATAGTAGGGACATGTAACATGTTGTATTTCGATCCGATGTTCACTCTGAGCCATTTAGCAGTAAAACTTGTACCTTTTCTAATGGAAAAATTCTTGTCTTTCTTATCCTTTGCAGTTGAAAACATTTACTACAAGGTAGGTCTGCCTCATCTTTTGTATTTGTTCATATACTACAAGCTACGAATTCATTTTATCTGATCAAGTTTCATTTTCACCTGAAAAAGGTTCCTTTTGAAGAGGTTCCTGACCTTGTAGCTAGTCGGAGAGTATTATTACAGAAAGGGTTTGCCTTTGTAGCTGGTACTCAGGTAAGTAATGCTTTCTATTTCAATTTGAAACAAAACTTCTCTTATGTAGATAGTAGTGTCTCTTTCGTTTAACTCATATTTCCTTATGTCTTTGAGCAGTTGGTTTCCCTTGTTGTCACACAATTTCGATCTCATCTATCAAAGGCCCTCATTCTAACAAACAGGTTATTCTGGTTTATATGAATATTTAAAAGTTCTTCTCATATATGTCACACCTTAGTAACAAGATTTTCTTTTTGTTTGCAGAAAGTGGACAACTACCATTCGAGAACGAGAAAAAGACAGACTAACTCCAGTAAGCACGGACCTGAAATCAATCAACTGCTTAATTTCATGTCCCATGTTTCCTTAACTTATCATTGCTCTCATTCAGATCGTAGAAGCGTTATCTACAAGCTACTTGGGTCCTGATTATTCTCAAGTGAGGATTGTCCTTTGAAACTTGTTTATACATTTATAGAATTGGAATCATTGAAGTTGTTAATATGTCTCTACAGTCAAATGAGTACGCTGACATATCACTTAAGGATATTGATCAAGTTTCCAAGAGTTCCTTCCCCCTTTGTATGAGGCATCTATTTGAAAAAGTAAGCTGCTTCATGGATTGCAAATCTTCTATTCTTCATTAATTACATAAACTGCTCCTATGCAATTGTAACATGTGAACGTTTCACATAGCTTCGAGAAGATCACCATCTAAAACATGGAGGAAGAATGCAACTGGGTCTCTTTTTGAAGGTTTCTCCTTAAACACTACTCCCTTGTTAAGTTTTGTTGCATTTGAATGCGACGTGATGCAGATAGATTCACATCTAGATTTGAGGCTAGAAGTAATAACATTTCTATTGGTCAAACATCATAGTAAATAAGCCACCAGTTCTTTTTCATGTTTTTCTCCAATTTGTACCTCTTTGAAGTTGTATTGCCATGTAGGGTGTGGGTCTGAAGTTGGATGACGCCTTAGCGTTTTGGAGAGAAGAATTTACAAAAAAGGTAATTTGATTCGCTAAAGTTTCTCGTTCTCCTCACCCTTTTTCCATGTTTTTGTGTGTGCTAGCAAATTTGAATAACTAAGTAAGTAATACTGAGCTATTAGATGCATATTTCTCTTTCCGTTTTTATCCTCAGGTTGGCTCTGAGAGATTTGATAAAGAGTATGCGTATGCCATTCGCCATAACTATGGGAAGGAAGGCAAGAGAACAGTAAGTACCTAACTGTCCTTTCTAGGCCATTTTTTTCCAGAGTTCTCATCTCTTATTTATGTCATTGAAAGTGGCAATGATCAGCTTCTGATACCAAATTCACATTGCAATTTCAGGATTATACCCCTTATGCTTGTTCAAAGATCATCACATCTGCTCCTGGTGCTGGGGATCATCACGGCTGCCCTTATCGACATTTCAGGTCAGTTTTCTCAGCAAAAATATGTTCTCTTTCCCTGAAAGAAAAGGGTAACCGTTATATATTATTATTCAAATAGTATCTCTTATCCATCACCAACATCTCATATCAACACAACCAGCGGCTGAAAATAATGGAGTTTTTGTATATATTTTGATTAGTGAACATAAGAAGATCATCTTTATAGAGACAGAAACTCCTTCCTTGGAATTATATATATAATTATGTGTGCAAAAGCGAATCCGAGCGCATTGTAGCTTGCTTCATTTGCTCAGCAGAAGTTGTTGCCTTTGGCCTTTGTCTAGCTATAAAGAGAAACAATAATTACATATGTGTAGATGTGTGAATGATTAGGTGAATCCCAAAGTAATGTTTCTGATACATTCTGCTGCTTTGATGACAGTGAGGATAACCTGAAAGCAGCACTTAGTAGAATGGGATTGAGTTCTCGTGGTATGGAAGACGTAATGGATAAAGTGCGGAACAGACATTATCAGGTGATTAATCTTAACTAAGACCTCAAATCTTTTTGGCGATTGTAGCAATAACTAACATGCTCTTCTTCATATGCATTTATATGGTAAAGCTCGCATGCACCTTAACCTTTGAAGCTGTTTATGGTACATCATGTGATACTGGTATCAACCATCCCAACCAATACTTTGAAGAAAGTCAGAAGATTCTGAAATCCAAGACTCCAGCTGCTCCGGTTTAATCTCCTTATGGTTTCAATGTAATCCGTGACATAATATTAAAAATTTAAATCTTTAAGTTGATGCCAAACCTGTTTGATGATAGTACCATGTTTTTAAAAGCCAAGCATACCTATATCAAGAAAAAAAAACATTACGCATATGTTAGGCATATGCTTCCTTTTGTTCCAATATTGTCATGTTGTGCGAGTTTAAATCATGAACATGTTTCTTTAACTATTCAAAGAAATCAATGAAACTGAAGTGAATCTCTTACTCACACTATGACTGACACATCTATCCTCGTGACTTTTTAATAAAATATTCAACTGTATGATATAAGATTTGACCACAAGCCATTGTTATTGTAGTTATTATGGTTGTTGTTGCTACTACTATCTTAGATGTACATTTTTGAAGTGGACAATGTGAGTGAAGGTGAATATGAAGAGATGTTGAGAGTGGAGAGAAGTAAGTTCTCTGTTGAGTTACGAAATTTAATCTCTTGGATACACTGTAAAAAATGGGAATATCTAGCTAGTAACCGCGGTTACTAGGCGAAACTTCTAAATTACATTAGAATAATAATGTCTATTCAAAATATTTTGGGGTATATTTCATGTTTATTTGTTTTTTTCTAGAATTTTCTCTTTTATTTTTTTTTACCTCTGTTTTTTAAGATGAAAATGAAAAAAATTATAACTACTAACTTTTTAATATATTAAAATCTGTAACATAAATTAATTAGAGGATGTACCTCTCATTTTGTAGGTGAACCACTTAAAATTGTACATATTGTTTGTTTTTTTTTTTTGCTCAAATTGATTTTATGGGATTGGGTTTTGATCCAAATTAATCCTTAAATTACACTTTATTAAATCACGTTTAACTAAATTTGTATGAGAAAACTATTTTATCCGTATGCAAATACCAATTCTCAAAGAGTTAAATTATGTGTATTTTGAAATATTTGTACTTCAAATATGCAACAAAAGAGAGGAGAGGGTCACCAACATGTAATTTATTACATGAAAGCAAGAAGGACAAGATTGAACCGAACTTGACAGATATAAATGATTAATGATGTAAGTTCTTACTATATTTATATTTCTTTGTTTGCCCAACATCGTACAAAAGAAACTGCTAGAGAAGATAATGGAATATAGAATAATTATTGATGGTAGGTGATCATAATTAAATAGGAAGCATTGAAGATGACAATGGAGGAAAAACATTCAACTCCATAGTATATCGTTAAATTTATGAACAAGCTGTTGAATCGAGTTTTGGAACATTATTTTTCACAATTTTGGGAAACATTGTGATTATGATTCGTGAATGCGGTTGTTTCTCTCTTTCAAAGCATAATAATTAAAAGATAGATACTTAGATTTTGAAAGAATGTTACGGACGAAACGGACTAAATTCTTAGTAAACTAGATCGTAACGGATTCTATTTTTGGGATGTACAATAATTTGCAGGGGATCAACTTTATTTTTATGTAAAAGACTAATTGATCTGTAGTGAATTTTTTTCTTTTAAAAAGTACATTACTACAATAGAGTATATTTATAAGTGATAAATAAAAATAGTTTAATCAATAAACATATTTATCCGCTTTAACTATGGTAACCGTTAAATTTTTTTAGAGAGCTAATAATGTCAAATGTATACGATATTTAATTTAGGTGACTTTAAAAACTTCATAGATCCAAAGATTAATCTTCAGGTCCAACAAATCTATGTTAAATTGTTCGAACCTCAATGACCAATTTTACTCGAACCCAAATAGTAGAAATTACCTCTTTTTACCATTGTACCAAAGCTACTTGGTTCAACACAAAATATGTATAGATCACATATTTGTTGCTGATAATTTTTTTAGTATATCAATTCACAAAATAGTAAATAAAGACATTTAAAAAAATGCATTAAAAATAGGACACCAATCCAATTTTTTTTTTGTCGATATATCTTTTGACTTTTGTTACATCTCAATACCACCTTTTTTATTTTGTCATGTTCTTGAATAAAACCTTATCACCCAATTCCTAATTCAAGAAAATGCTATGCAGCCAAATATCATTTTCTTGGACACTTTTTTCTCCTTTACTTTGATGTAGATTACACAAAGAAATAATAACAGATTGTCAATTGTACCCTCAAGTTTTTCACAGGCAAATTGTACTACTTTTAATCGTCGTGCCGACGTGCTAATTTCTCTACGTACACTACACAAGTCAAAAGTCAAACGACAAAGGGCTAATTCCGTAATTGTCGTCTAAACCACCATGATTTCACACATGTTAATTTTAATTTATTTTAATTTATTTTTGCCGACTCCATAGAAATAAAATCTGCGACACTCTAAGATCATGCCACGTGGGTATCAATTATAGAAGAACTAATAATAAAATGAGTAGCGTCGCAGAGGATAATTCCTTTACCTGTGACATAGCAACCATCTTCGTGGCTATCTGTCGGAACCCTCCTGCTAATCCTTCAGATTCTTTATTTCGTCAGTCCATAGTCAAATTATTACACCTTCTTTTGTCTCTATCTTCTCTTCTTCTTTGTCTATCGTACTGGTTTAGCAACTCCTGTCTGTCTCGAGCTCCGATCCTTATCTCTCTTCCGAACCAAACTTGATCTCATGTTTGTCTTGATAGATTGACTTACTCTACTTCAATTCGTCACCAGTCGTTATGCAATCTGGTGAGTTTTGAGGGGTTTCTTCATTTTCCTCGAAAGCATCAAACTTTATGTATTTCGATGACTAAGACTACATTTTTCGTTTTTTTCTTCTTCTCAGAATATGAAATTAGTACTCTGTATCAAGAAGCTCATAGCCGTTGGTTGAAACCTCCTGAGGTACTCTTCATATTGCAGAATCATGAAAGCTTGACGCTTACTAATACAGCTCCTCAAAGACCTACAAGTATGTTTGGTTGACTTGCTTTCTGACTTTAACTGGTTTGGTTTTTGATTCGGGGTTTGATTTGATGATCAATTTTGGTAAACTCTCGTCTCTTAGGTGGGTCTTTGTTGCTTTTCAATAAAAGGGTTCTTAAATTCTTTCGTAAAGATGGTCATCAATGGCGGAGAAAAAGAGATGGTAGAGCTATTGCTGAAGCACATGAACGACTTAAGGTATTAGAGATAGTGAACTTTTGATCTTAGATACTTCTTACATTCTTACTTTAGATATGTTGGTTGTTCTTAAGGTTGTTAATGACTATTTGATTGATGTGTTTGTGAAATAGGTGGGTAACGCTGAGGCATTGAATTGTTATTATGCTCATGGAGAGCAAGACCCTACTTTTCGGAGGCGTATCTACTGGATGTTAGATCCGTGAGTAGTCAGAATGTACTCATATGTGTATACAAGTTACTCCTGTTTGTTTTTCTCAAAAATGAAGATAAAGTTTATTGCTTTCTATATCAGGGAATACGAGCATATTGTCCTTGTTCATTACAGGGATGTAAGCGAACGAGAAGAGGTGACTTCTCTGAATAAGCAAAATATTTGTTATACTAAAGCTGGAACCTGAGTTTCATTGTATGACGTTATGGCTGGCTTAACTTTTCAGGGACAACAAACTGGTGGACAAGTTTATCAGTTTGCACCAATTCTTTCCACTCAAAATGTAAGCTACAATCAGTACATTGGTGATTCTTCGGACATATATCAGCAGTCTTCTACTTCGCCGGGCGTTGCAGAGGTTAACTCTAACTTGGAAGGCAGTGCAAGTTCTTCTGAGTTTGGACAGGCTTTAAAGATGCTTAAGGAACAACTGAGTATCGGAGATGAACATGTTAATTCTGTTGATCCACACTACATTCAACCAGAAAGTCTTGATAGTCTCCAGTTTTTAGAGTACAGTGACATAGATCACCTTGCTCAACCAACAACTGTATATCAGAGACCAGAGAATAACAAACTAGAGAGATGTTATGGAGGCAATTTTGGAGCCCAATACAGTGCCAAGAATGATTCTAACAAACTAGAGAGATGCTATGGAGGGTATGTTGGTGGAGCCGAATACCATTCTAGCAATCTCATGCTCGTAAAGAATGGTTCAGGACCTTCAGGTACGCCAAAGTTATACAGTATTGGTTTCGATACTCAGTTTTTTCTTTCTATTTCCTCACTAGATGATTTTGATGCTATTCAATATTCAGGGAAAATATTTATGTTCATTCACTTGAGTTTCACTAGTCTGTCTGAGAAGGTTTCAATGGTCATTCATTGACTGTAGCAAACTTTATGGACGATCTGTAATTTATTCATCTATATGAAGTAGCTTTAGTATGCCCTTGTAGTCTTGCTTGTCTCGTGTATGCGTGGAAATGAAGAATGGTATATAGTTTTTAGGAAGAGTAAGAAGCAATCTGTTTACAGGTGGTACAGGAGGGAGTGGAGATCAAGGGTCTGAATCTTGGAAAGATGTGTTGGAGGCATGTGAGGCTTCTATACCTCTTAACTCTGAGGTAACTCTCTCATATACTTTGTGGAATCAAACACGGATGACTATCTTGTATCTATAAACTATGAACAGAAAGAATCCTAACAGTTACTTCATACAGAGGAACACGGTGAACGAACCATATGTGTTATGATTTTCTAATCTCTAATAGTAGTTTAAGAGTAGATTTTCCAAACTAATAAGTAACAATTTTCCAATCTAGAAATTTATTTACTTTTCGTGGAAGCAGGGAAGCACACCAAGTTCTGCAAAAGGATTGCTAGCTGGATTGCAGGAAGACTCAAATTGGAGTTACAGCAATCAGGTTGACCAATGTATGTTATCTGCTTTGCTAAAGAATACTTTTGGGCTTCGTATATAGTATAACAGCGGTCTGATAAAAAGTTCCTGTTGTCTTAAATTTCAGCTACATTTTTGTTGCCTCAAGATCTTGGTTCTTTCCAACTTCCTGCTTCTTATTCTGCACTGGTAGCTCCTGAGAATAATGGTGAATACTGTGGAATGATGGAGGACGGAATGAAAATCGGTCTGCCTTTCGAGCAAGAAATGAGAGTTACAGGTGCTCATAATCAAAAGTTTACTATCCAGGACATATCACCAGACTGGGGTTACGCGAATGAAACTACAAAGGTCTAATCTCTTACACTTACACCATCCGTAATATTTCGTTGAGACTTATGTGGAAGTGCATAAATGTTCTCTCATGGTTATCTTCTTGCCTGGTTAGAACAAATGTTGGTGATCACTGATCAGTTAGATTTTTCCGTTTTGAAATTTCATTTTGACAATGCAGGTGATAATCATTGGATCATTTCTCTGTGATCCAACAGAATCTACATGGTCTTGCATGTTTGGGAATGCTCAAGTTCCTTTTGAGATCATTAAAGAAGGTGTTATACGGTGTGAAGCCCCTCAATGTGGTCCTGGAAAAGTCAATTTATGCATTACTTCTGGAGATGGACTCTTGTGTAGTGAAATAAGGGAATTTGAGTATCGTGAGAAGCCTGACACATGTTGCCCTAAATGCAGTGAGCCACAGACCTCTGATATGTCCACAAGTCCAAATGAGCTTATATTACTTGTAAGGTTTGTGCAAACACTTCTATCAGACCGATCGTCGGAAAGAAAAAGTAACTTAGAGTCTGGCAATGATAAGCTGTTGACGAAACTGAAAGCTGATGATGATCAATGGAGACATGTCATAGGAACGATCATAGATGGCAGTGCATCATCAACAAGTACAGTTGATTGGCTTCTACAGGAACTGCTTAAAGACAAGCTGGATACATGGCTGTCTTCAAGATCATGTGATGAAGATTACATAACGTGTTCTTTGTCAAAGCAGGAACAAGGTATTATCCATATGGTTGCAGGCCTTGGCTTCGAGTGGGCATTTTATCCAATCCTTGCTCATGGAGTCAATGTAGATTTTCGTGATATTAAGGGATGGAGCGCTCTTCATTGGGCTGCACAATTTGGAAGGTGAGTAGCCGATAAAGAGTAGACTAACAGTCTCATTTCAACTTTGTTGATTCGAGTAGAAAATAGTGTCTTGATGTTTTAGCATCATAATTTCATAAGTAAAAGAATGTTATCACTTGGTCACCTGTAAAAAGGAGTTTAAGATGGAATCTTTCTTAGACAATAGCTTCAAATGAATCAAAATAACCAATACTGTGTTCTCTGCTGTGGCAGTGAAAAAATGGTGGCTGCCCTTATAGCTTCAGGGGCATCGGCTGGAGCAGTGACTGATCCAAGTCGGCAAGATCCAAATGGCAAAACTGCAGCTTCAATAGCTGCCTCTAATGGCCACAAGGGTCTTGCAGGTTATCTGTCAGAGGTGGCGTTAACAAACCATCTCTCATCGCTCACACTTGAAGAAACCGAGAATTCAAAAGACACTGCTCAAGTGCAAACTGAGAAAACTTTGAATTCCATCTCAGAACAAAGTCCTTCCGGTAACGAGGATCAAGTGTCATTGAAAGACACACTGGCTGCAGTACGAAATGCAGCTCAAGCAGCTGCAAGAATCCAAGCAGCTTTTCGCGCACATTCATTCAGAAAGCGAAAACAAAGAGAAGCAGCTTTGGTTGCTTGCTTACAAGAGTATGGGATGTATTGTGAAGATATAGAAGGGATCTCGGCCATGTCAAAGCTAACGTTTGGAAAGGGCAGGAACTACAATTCAGCAGCTTTATCTATTCAGAAGAATTTTCGTGGCTATAAAGATCGTAAATGTTTTCTAGAGCTTCGCCAGAAAGTTGTAAAGATTCAGGTATTTTAACAGCTTTAGTGAGATGAACATAGTTGTTTCCCATTAGCCTTTGGCTTCTCGTGCAGCTCTTTATTCTCTTCTAATTCTGGCAGGCTCATGTGCGAGGTTACCAAATAAGGAAAAATTACAAAGTAATCTGTTGGGCAGTAAGAATTTTAGATAAGGTTGTACTCAGGTGGAGAAGAAAAGGAGTTGGACTAAGAGGGTTCAGACAAGACGTAGAGAGTACAGAGGACAGTGAAGACGAAGACATTCTCAAGGTGTTCCGCAAACAGAAAGTAGATGTTGCAGTGAACGAGGCTTTCTCTCGTGTTCTATCGATGTCTAACTCTCCAGAGGCTCGCCAGCAATACCACCGAGTGCTCAAGAGATATTGTCAGACAAAGGTTAGTAGTTTACAAGAGATGAATCAAAGTTATAAATCATCATAGTGGACTTGCTCTTAGTGTTTCTTGTCACAAGTTATATGATAATAATGAAGATGCTTGAATATTTGCAGGCTGAGCTTGGAAAAACAGAGACATTAGTTGGAGAGGACGATGATGGGTTGTTCGACATAGCTGATATGGAATATGACACTTTGTTTTCATTGCCTTGAGAGGGGAAAGACAGGCAAGAACATCTCTGTGAATTTAGAGGTTTAATAGTGTCTGTAGATTTTGTGAAGTTTCAAGAGTGAATAACTGAATAGTTTAGATTTTGTGAAGTTGCATGCAAAGAAGAAAACAAGGAAGAGCTCTTGTTAGTAGTTTCTGTAAATGGTCTTTTATTGGGACTAACTTGAAAAGCTTAAAGGCTTTGATGTGTTGGACAAGGAAAACAATGTACATATACAAATTTGTGATATCATGTTTTTTTTTTTGTTTCTTAAGGTGATTTTACTGTTGTGTTTTGTGTTCTAATAAATAGTTAGTCTTATAATTTCAATCCAAAAGTTAAGGAATGAAATAGTATGAATCTTTTTTGGTGCAAATAGTTCAGTTTGTTCAGCAAAAAATATTTGAATGAATAGATTATTTATAATTATTTTTTTGTTCAACTCTTTTATACTCCCTCATTATCACACCAATTAAGAAGAACATTCAATGTTTAGTTATAAATGTACTATTTATTCATACTGAACCATTTCTCATAACTATTAACCAATAGTAATTCATCAAAATTTTAAAATTCTCAATTAATGATTTTTGAAATTAACAATTTATTGATAAAAATTTAAAGAAAGTCAATATTTTTGATACAAAAATAAAACCTCAGAAAATCATTCTTTAGTATTCAAATTTTGGAGAGAAATGAGTTGAATGATATTCCACTTTAGCTTTTCTAATTTAGTTTTTACGATCATTCATTTAGAGACGAACATTTACATCTTTAATATTTGTGTTACGGTTATTAAAACTTGTTTGTTGTGAAATAGTTTGAAGATTTATTTAATTATTTATTATGAATCTAAAATCATTATTTATAATAACATAAAAATTGCATTATTTGAGTAAATGATAAAAATGAAATTTTATCTAGCTGAATTAATTTTTTGTCAAGTTGCTATTAGTTAATTCGTTCCAAAATATCTAAATCATGAAAATGTCTAAAACATTCTCCATGGTCCTTCCATAGAAAAAAAAAAGACGTAGAAGTGACACGTGCGTCAATCCAACCGTTAAATTGACGCAAAGGAGAAAATTTAATGATTCAGCAAAGTTTTTTTGTTGTCTTGTCTCTATCGAACCCAAGCGCACTTTAGCAACCACCGCCATTTTTCACAGATGCTTCTCATTGACACAGAAGAACTCAGAAGAAGTAGAAGAAGAAGCTTCTCCGATCTCTCTTCTCTCATCTCGATCTGTATGTGTTCTTCTTCCTCTCGTCTTCTTTCTCTATCCAGATTCTCAACAATTGTTCGTGTTTCTTCGCTGTATCTAACGATTTAGCTCTCCTCTCTCTGTGTTCGTCGAACGATTCCTAATCTGAATCATACTCAGTGAAATCAAGCGATCTAGAAGAATCTGGCAAAATCTTAGCTGACGAATGTTGGGATTGCAACGAGAAACATCCTCGATGTATAAGAGAACGTCATCGAGAGATTATTCTCCGATGATCGACGTCGAAGACAGCTCAGGTACGCACGAAACATGCATCATTTTGTAGAAACGAGTTTCAAAAATTTTAACTGATGAAATTTCGAATTTGGCTTCAGGTCTTTTAGAGAATGATGTGGACAATGAAATGGAAACTACAAATCCTTCATGGAAGTGTTCTCTTCCGCATGTTCTAGTGGCTACAATTTCGTCGTTTCTATTTGGTTACCATTTAGGGTTGGTGATTGATTTTAGCTTTTCTTCTTGAATATTGTTGTGATTACTTGTGTTGAGCTATTTTTTTTGGTTGCTACAGAGTTGTTAATGAACCTCTTGAAAGCATTTCGTCTGATCTTGGTTTTAGTGGTGATACATTAGCTGAAGGTATTTTCATTACTTCTCCTGCTTAGTATTTGTCATGGCAGTGGTCATCACATGTACTACTTTTATAAGTTCTGTTTTCTTCTTATGTGAAAGGTTTGGTGGTTAGTGTATGTCTTGGTGGTGCATTTCTCGGATCTTTATTCAGTGGGGGAGTTGCTGATGGGTTTGGAAGACGGAGAGCTTTTCAGATTTGTGCTTTGCCTATGATTTTGGGTGCTTTTGTGAGGTAATTTGGGAATTTCCTCCTATCTCTGGTTCTTTGCTAGTGTTCCTTTAAGCTAGACTTATGAATTGGTCTAGATAGCACTGATACCTGCAAATATCAAGTGACTGTTCTACTATATAAATTTACCAGAAGTCTCAGGGTTACAACATGTTAGGTCCAGATTCGATTCTCTGTTTCATTTCTCTAAGAAAGATGTACAGTGCTGAATTATGATAAATCTTGCAGACCAAATCAAATAACCAATTAAGCTTACCAGTATTCCAATCCCACTCACTAATGTATATTTTGATGTGGCTCATATCAAAATATTATGATCCTTTAGCAAGAGTTGGCCTCGTTTCTACTAGTTTGGTTTGTTGCTTATGCTAATATGTGTTTCTTTCAGTGGAGTTAGCAACAGCTTAGCTGTAATGCTTTTGGGAAGATTCTTGGTTGGGACTGGCATGGGTCTTGGACCACCTGTGGCAGCACTCTATGTGACAGAGGTATATCAATGCACACCGAATATAGAACTTACTCTACAAGAAGTTTGAAACCGCTTGACTTCTTATGCAAATTTCCCAATTTTGACTAGGTATCACCAGCTTTTGTTAGGGGAACATATGGAAGCTTCATACAGATAGCTACATGTCTGGGACTGATGGCAGCTCTGTTTATAGGGATCCCAGTCCATAACATCACGGGTTGGTAAGTTACTATCACCTGTTGTAGAGTCTTACCATACTCTTTTGTAGAATCAACTTTTTGTAGGACTCTCTATATCATAATTTAATACGTTTTGATCATATATGTTGTTATGGTACCCAGGTGGCGTGTCTGTTTCTGGCTTTCAACGATACCTGCTGCACTACTCGCTCTGGGAATGTTCCTCTGTGCTGAGTCTCCACAGTGGCTATTCAAGGTCTGCTTCAGAATTCACATCTTAGATTTTACAATTTTCTGTCGTATGCTGAGCTGAAAATTGCACTGAATTTTACATTAGAGCTTCTTTACTTTCCTTTTGTCATCACTTCTTTTGAACGCTCATCATCTTATGCAGCAAGGGAAGATAGCTGAAGCAGAAGCTGAGTTTGAGAGGCTGCTTGGAGGGTCTCATGTGAAAACAGCAATGGCAGAATTATACAAACTAGATCTAGACAAGACGGATGAACCAGATGTTGTGAGCCTCTCTGAGCTGTTATATGGTCGGCATTCAAGAGGTATGTAGAACTCTTTGCTTTTGTCCCGCGGAAGGAACTGCAAACATGTATGTTGATTGTTGTGTCTATTTGTTTCCTGTATAGTACTTTGTTATTCACTTGTTCCTTTTGCAGTTGTTTTTATTGGATCAACCCTGTTTGCTTTGCAACAGCTATCTGGTATAAATGCTGTTTTTTATTTCTCTTCTACCGTATTCAAAAGTGCTGGAGTACCATCGGACCTAGGCAACATATTTGTTGGAGTTTCAAACCTCTTGGGTACAGTAGCCTTCTCCTCCACTTTTTTTTTTTTTNTGTCTTTTCAATCATATGGATCTTGGATTGTAACATTGTTCTGATTATCAGGATCTGTAATCGCGATGGTGTTGATGGATAAAGTAGGAAGAAAGCTTCTTCTGCTTTGGAGTTTTATTGGCATGGTATGTTGTGTTTTGCTTCCTTTCCATTTTTCTTATTACCTATGCTGATATGATTTTAGCGTGACAGCCCACCTATGTTTTGATGTATATTAGGCAGCAGCAATGGCACTTCAAGTTGGTGCTACAAGTTCATACTTACCACATTTTTCGGCGTTGTGTTTGTCTGTCGGTGGCACTCTTGTGTAAGTGTTTATTGAAAAACTGAAATATGTTTACCCATAATTTGTTTGTTCTAAACAAAATTGTCATTTCTGATACAGGTTTGTGCTAACATTCGCCTTAGGAGCTGGTCCAGTACCAGGTTTACTCCTCCCTGAGATCTTCCCAAGTCGAATCAGAGCAAAAGCGATGGCTTTCTGCATGTCTGTGCATTGGGTAACAATAGTAAACTCGTTGATTTTATCATCGTTGCGTTTTCGTTCCTAAGGTTGCTTAACATTGTTGAATCTTGTTGGACAGGTGATAAATTTCTTTGTGGGTTTACTCTTTCTGAGATTGCTTGAGAAGCTTGGTCCTCGGCTACTATATTCGATGTTTTCTACGTTCTGTTTAATGGCGGTGATGTTCGTGAAGCGGAACGTGATTGAAACCAAAGGAAAAACACTTCAAGAGATTGAGATTTCTCTACTAGCCAAACCATGAATGTGTTTTCAGTCTCTCATCTTGTTGGTCACTGTTGTATAATCAAATAAAAAGATTCGAGTTTTCGGTAGAGTTCGTTAAATGTTACATTTCACGTAAACTAATCAATTTCAAGATTTGAATTATTCTTATTGTCTCTATTAGAAAACTCTTGGGTTTAAATAGTCACAATGATACAGGCATGTAAGTGCCAGGCAAAATTTCAAAAGTGTGACTAAAGCATACATCAAAATCTTAGGTAGAAGCTTTCCACTTTATATAATCTCAAAATCTTAGGTAGAAGCAAACATAATCTCAAAATCTTAGGTAGAAGCTTTCCACTTTATATAAATGTTTTTTTTTGCAAAATCATTATGTTCAAATACTATATTTTTGGGTTTACGCAACAAATTTAACGCTGTAAGCCAACGTGAGAAAAAGAAAAAATATAGCCCTATCATTTGTTTTTCTTAAAGAACCACCATACAAAATGAAAGGCAAACGTATAGAGGAAATAATTTGCCAACCACTCATTCCAATAAAAGAAAGGTCAAAAATAAACACAAGCCAAACTATTCCCAAGTATATAAAGCAATGTTCACTAGACAAACCATCATCAACCAGTTTAACCGTAGACATCATTCCTTATTGTCCCATCCAAATAGTAAAAAAAAAAAGAAAAAAAAAATAAAATGAAAAAGTCAACAAGACTCTTATGGCTATTATCCATCATTGTTTTGGTGGCAGCCGTTTCTAAGGCAGTCGCAGAGGTAGACAACGATGATGATGACGATAATACTTCATTGGAAGGCATGACGACGGCTAAACGTGAAACCCTCGAAGTTGAGGATCATACTTCATTGGAAGGCATGGTTAAACGTGAAGCCCTCGAAGTAAAACCACCAAAAGCTGGCAAAGGCAAAGGCAAAGGTAAAGGTCGTGGCACCGTTGCCGCAGGACCTGAGATGAATTGGCCTGGACAATGGGAGTTATTCATGAAGAATTCTGGTGTTTCAGCCATGCACGCAATTTTGATGCCTTTGATCAATAAAGTTCAGTTTTACGACGCAACCATTTGGAGAATTTCACAAATCAAATTGCCTCCAGGCGTACCTTGCCATGTTTTTGACGCCAAAAAAAATAAAGTTGATTGTTGGGCTCACTCTGTCCTCGTCGATATTAACACCGGAGACATCAAGCCTCTTGCGGTAACAAAATTACTAATTATTACTCCCTCCGTTCCTTTTTTATATAACGTTTTAGTTAAAATCACGCAGATTAAGAAATTACAAATATAATTCATTTTACACATTAGTAATTGTTGATCTGATGGATTTAATGGAAACATGACAGCTTACAACAGACACATGGTGTTCTTCTGGAGGTTTAACCGTAAACGGTACTTTGGTAAGTACTGGAGGATTCCAAGGAGGAGCAAACACGGCAAGGTACCTATCCACATGCGAAAACTGTGTATGGATTGAATATCCAAAGGCACTCGCTGCAAGGAGATGGTACTCAACACAAGCCACTCTTCCTGATGGAACTTTCATCGTTGTTGGAGGCCGTGACGCTCTCAACTACGAGTATATCCTTCCGGAAGGACAAAACAACAAGAAACTCTATGACTCACAACTTCTTAGACAAACAGATGATCCAGAAGAAAACAATCTTTACCCTTTTGTTTGGCTTAACACTGATGGTAACCTCTTCATTTTCGCCAACAACCGATCCATTCTTCTTAGCCCGAAAACAAACAAAGTGCTCAAAGAGTTCCCTCAACTTCCCGGTGGTGCCCGTAACTACCCTGGTTCCGCCTCCTCGGCTCTTCTCCCCATCCGCCTCTACGTCCAAAACCCCGCTATCATCCCCGCTGATGTCCTAGTTTGCGGTGGTGCAAAACAAGACGCTTACTTCCGTGCAGAGAGGTTAAAGATTTACGATTGGGCCTTGAAAGATTGTGCAAGGTTAAACATCAATAGTGCTAAGCCTGTATGGAAAACAGAGACCATGCCAACGTCACGTGTGATGAGTGATACTGTGATCCTTCCTAATGGAGAAATTCTTATCATTAATGGTGCAAAACGTGGCTCCTCTGGTTGGCACTTAGCCAAAGAACCAAATTTTGCTCCACTCTTGTACAAACCTAACAAACCTTTAGGCCAACGTTTCAAAGAACTCGCTCCTTCCACTATCCCTCGTGTGTACCATTCCATCGCAATCGCTCTTCCTGATGGTAAAGTTCTCGTCGGTGGAAGCAACACCAACAACGGATACCAATTCAACGTTGAGTACCCAACCGAACTCCGCATCGAGAAATTCTCACCACCTTACCTTGATCCAGCTCTAGCCAATATGAGACCAAGAATCGTAAACACCGCAACACCAAAACAGATTAAGTATGGACAAATGTTTGACGTAAAGATCGAGCTTAAACAACAAAACGTAGCAAAGGAGAATGTAATGGTGACAATGTTGGCACCATCATTTACTACACATAGTGTATCAATGAACATGAGGTTGCTTATGTTGGGTATTAACAATGTGAAGAATGTTGGTGGCGATAATCATCAAATCCAAGCCGTTGCTCCTCCTAGTGGAAAACTTGCTCCTCCTGGTTATTATCTTCTCTTTGCCGTCTACAATGGTGTCCCTAGCGTTGGAGAATGGATTCAGATTGTCTAATTTTGATATGCATATATTATCAATTTATTTTTTGAAACGAAACCTATATAACATGTTTGTAAGGTTAATTTTTTTTCTTTATACTTACATGTATATATTCTTTGATTCTTGTAATTATTATATTTTTTGAATAAATGTTTTTTTGATAGATATAACAAATTGGAGAAAATTGTCATAATGAAATCACTATATAGAATGGTTATTTATTATTTTATATTTTTTCAACAGTCTTGTAGTCCTTTATTAATAAATAGTGTTACTTATGACATTTATTTTCCAACATCGATTCCATTTTTTATTTTTTGTAAGTAAGAAAAAATTCATTTCATTTTAACATTACAATACAAAATCTAAATATATAAGTTCCAATAAGGCAGTAATTAACTAATTAATCATTTAACTAATAATAATTATGTCTAAATATCACGAATCGTTCAATTTTTTGTTTTTGTTTTTTTGTTTTGTTTTTTTAATGAATCTCCAAAATAAAAAAGAATAAAAAAGCTTTATCTCTAGTCTCTACCGTTGTCGTCACTTAATCTCCGACGGAGGAAAAGTAGCCACCGCTTGACGAATCATTCATCAACACACGCAGAGAGCTCTGAATCTCGAGGAAGAAGATGGTGAGGATCATTCCTATGGCTGCTTCCTCCATTCGACCTTCCCTCGCCTGCTTCTCTGATTCTCCTCGCTTCCCCATCTCCCTCCTCTCCAGAAATCTCTCTCGCACTCTCCGTAATCATCCTCCTCCTTTCACATATATCGTTGACTACACAATATAGATACAATCATTCTCCAATTGATTAGTGAATTCTAGAACTAGGGTTGTTTTAAAGTTCCCAAATTTCTGGTTTATGATTCTTGTTCAATTTGTGTTGTTGCAGATGTTCCTCAATCACAGCTTTTTGGTTTAACTTCTCATAAGCTTTTGAGAAGAAGTGTAAACTGTTTAGGAGTTGCTGAATCTGGTAAAGCAGCTCAAGCTACTACACAAGATGATCTTCTCACCTGGGTTAAGAATGATAAGAGAAGAATGCTTCATGTTGTTTATCGTGTTGGCGATATGGACCGGACGATAAAGTACTTCACTTTGGCTTTCCTGTGATATGGCTTTGATGTTGAGTCTCTTAAAGTCACATTAAGTTTAAAAGAATCATCTGATTGCTGTAGGTTTTATACTGAATGTCTTGGGATGAAGCTTCTACGTAAGCGTGATATACCAGAAGAGAAGTATACTAATGCTTTCCTTGGTTATGGACCGGAAGATTCACACTTTGTGATTGAGCTTACTTATAGTAAGTTATATCTGTATCCCCCTTTTATGCTACTGCCAAGACTCTGAGTATTGTAGTTCATTTAGCTCTAGGGAGCTCAAGACTATGCATTTTATATTTATATGGTTGGCTTAGCTTTCTTAGTGTAATTTTTTTTACAGATTATGGAGTTGACAAGTATGACATTGGGGCTGGTTTTGGTCACTTTGGTATTGCGGTCGATGATGTGAGCTTCTACAATCTATATGCAATTATGTTCTTTCTTTGAAACAGTGTTTGATGTGTATGGATTTTACTCTTTCCACTTAATGGTTTTATATCTAAGAAGTGAAAATTTCTTTCCAAAAGGTGGCGAAAACTGTAGAGCTTGTGAAAGCCAAAGGGGGAAAAGTAAGCCGGGAGCCTGGTCCTGTCAAAGGTGGCAAAACTGTAATAGCATTCATTGAAGATCCTGATGGTTACAAATTTGAACTCTTGGAAAGAGGTCCTACACCAGAACCTCTTTGCCAAGTTATGCTCCGTGTTGGTGATCTCGATAGGGCCATAAAGTTCTATGAGAAGGTGATTCCTATGAAATTGTTTTGAGATGTGGTAGTTTGCAGCCTGACAGTAAATGTTTGATCTGATATAGTTTCTATCTCTTTTATCAGAATGCATTCTTATCCTCTGATCATGTGTGCTTCCTTTCTTTATAGGCTTTTGGAATGGAACTTCTGCGAACAAGAGACAACCCAGAGTACAAGGTAATTTGCAATGCCTCACAAATCTAATTCTTACTTATGCGGCCTTAACCTTCCATTGTATATATCGGTTATATGTTTTTGTATAAACTCACTTACCGTAAGTGGTTATTTGCAGTACACAATAGCCATGATGGGATATGGTCCAGAAGATAAATTTCCTGTCCTAGAGCTGACATATAACTATGGTGTCACTGAATATGATAAAGGAAATGCTTATGCTCAGGTAAAAGAAAATTGACATTCCGTTCGTCTATATTACTTTTCAACTGGAGGGTTGCGATAGTTTTAACTTGTTTGCTTGTATTTGATTACTATCAGATAGCAATAGGGACGGATGATGTGTACAAAACTGCAGAAGCTATAAAACTCTTTGGGGGAAAAATCACGAGGGAGCCTGGTCCCTTACCAGGTATTAGCACGAAGATCACCGCGTGTCTGGATCCTGATGGTTGGAAATCGGTAAGATATTGGTGTGTAGAGATAGATTCATATTGATGCAAAGAGCTCTGAATGTCTCGTTTTGAGTTTCGACTTTTGGCTTTACAGGTATTTGTGGACAACATTGACTTTCTCAAAGAACTGGAGTGAGAGGAGAAAGCAGAAGAGAGGCAACAAATGCACGAAAATGGCTTATGAGGGAGACAGGAGGAGAGGCCTTGTTGTGAATTACATCAGTTTGGGGTTTGATATAATCTCTCTCAGTGCTGAATATTTTTATCAAAGTGAATGATTTGTTTTTCAGAATATAGTGTAGTTGTTTAATTTACAGTATAAAAGCCTATGTTGCGTCTTTGTATATTAGTTCCACTTAACATTAATTGCCAATAAATAAGATGATAAGTGAATGATATTCAAGAAAAAATCTTATGCCTAGTCCAAGTTATGAGGATCCTTACACTAGAAAACATCGAAGCTTGACATCAATTCTTGAATGTCATTTCTTTTTCTTCTTAATTTTGTTTAATTCGGGATTTTATTTACAAAAAAATATGTATGTGTAGATTAAACGGGCTAGATTTTAGTGATACAAAAAATTTGTGAATTAGATAATCTTTTGCTGAACAAAAAATTACCTTAGACGAAGCAAAGATTGAAACATGTCAAACGACATCGTATAATATACTAAAGGATTAGCGTTAGATAAACTTGTATACGATTTTATAAAACTAGAAGTTAACCTAAACAACATAAAATTAAAATATGCCAAACGACATCGACTATACTAATCTATTCGACATCGTTTGACATGTTTCAATTTTTATGTCGTCTAGGTTAACATTCTTGTTCTATAAAAAGATCATATTCACAGCTTTATGTATTTATATCCGCCGTATTGTTTTTATAACAATATAGCGAAAACACATATCATAAAGAAAGTTTAGATTTTTTTTATCGCATCAATGAAGAAACCTAACATTCAGTTGAATTATTTTGCAAAAGGTATGTGCTAATAACAGTTTTTAAGATATTTTATATTCAGTCGATTTTATTTATGATTTTTTAAATATTTGCATATGTTTTTGGTTGTCTTATTATTGAATACTGTTAATCCTTTTATATTATTATTAGTTTGATTGCTTGATATTTATGTTTTGACTCCTGATTTTTCCAATGAAAATATAACATAATTCAAATTTAGTATAAAAAACTTTATCTAAATTTCATATAAAAGATTTCAAAAAAATCATTGGATAAATGTATATCATCTTTAGAGGTGGAAAAATATCTGAAATCTTAATCCTGTTTGAAAGATGATATATGAAACTTACGGATCTGGATCTAATTCTTTTTCTATTGAAAAACAGGATATTCAGATCCAACTTGGATCTACTCCCAAATAAATAATTTTTAATATATATGTATGAAAATAATAATTTATAAATACATTTGTTGAAAATAAATAAAATTGTGTGGTAGTTTTAACCCTGATATATATGTTTTGTTTTATTGAAAAAATTGATTTATTTTTAATGATAATACAATTTTTTTGTAATTTTCTAAAAGTTAAAAAAGAGGGAAAATATTTTTAATTGTTTTCCAGATTATCCATTTTTGTATTGTTTTCAATGCTCTTATTGGCCTATAATTTGGGATTTGTAGAAACAAAATCTTTTTTTTTTTTGGAAACAAATTTCCATAACAAAACAAAAAGTTGATTAGAGAGTAATGAAGAGATATATAAGGAAAATTTGGAGAATTGAATTAGAGAAGACTAGAAAACAAAAGTTAGAAGTGAGTGTGGAATTTGAGAGGTGTTTCCCTCTACTTACATAATAGGTTAAAATTTCTAAGAGGGAAAACATTTTATTCAAAATAACAGTGTGTTTTCCATTAGCTATTTTCAGATTTTTATCCTTTTATTTGACTCATTTGTAGTTTATGTTAAAGTTCTAATTGGTCTAATTTTAGGGATTTGAAGAAACAAAATCTTTTATTTCTGTTTTGTAAAGGAAATTAGCATAATGATATAAAAAATAGAAATTGACTTTGACTGAAATTTTAAATAATATAATGGTGAAATGAAAATAGGTAAAAACATTTATTTGACTTCTATAATAGGAATGGTAGTATAATAATTAAGAAAGAATCATTATATTATGCAAAATCTATGAACTGTCATGTAACCTACTTATTGTTTTGGTCAAATCATGTAGCAGTTTGTGGTGATTTGATTTTTTCTTTATTCTAAGGATTGTTTTCTTAATTATTATTCCACCATCCTATTATAGAATTTTACCATTAAAGAAACAATCTTAAGAAAAGAGAAAAAATATAATCACCATTAAGTGCTACATGGTTTGACCAAAAATAAGTAGGTTACATGAATGTCCATAGATTTTGTAGAATCGAAAATTTCTTTCTTAATAATTATTCTACCATCCTATTAGAGAAGTCAAATTTTTTTTTCCATGTTCTTCATTTGACCATTATAATATATAAATTTTTAGTCAAAGTCAATTTCTATTTGTATTTCATTTGCTAATTTACTTTACAAAAAGAAATAAAAGATTTTGTTTCTACAAATCCAAAATTTATACCAATTAGAGCTTTAACATTAAATAGAAAAACAGTCAAATAAAAAGATAAGGATCTGAAAACAACTAATTGAAAACAAACTACCATATGAATATTTTTTTTTTCCCTTTTTTGAACTTTGAGCCTATTATTTAAGAAGTGAGTATGGAAACACCTCTCACATTCCATACTCACTTCAACTTTTGCTTTCTGGTATCTTCTCTAATTAAATACTTCATATATTCCTCCTAAAGTTGCTTCATTATTCTCTAACCCTTTAGTTCTTTAAACTCTCTATTATTTCGAAAAGTCCGCTTTCTACGTTTTTAATTTACTGTTGTTATGGTGAGAAAGCGTGAAACCAATCCCGGTGTTAGAGTTGTCGGAAAAAGAATTTATGACTCCCAAAATGGCAAATCATGTCACCAGGTAAAACATAATTATGATTCTCGATTTTCATTCTTTAATAGATGATAAAATTTCGTTTCCTTTTATATTAACTAAAATGTTGGTTTGTTTCTTTGTAGTGTCGACAGAAGACTCTTGACTTTGCTGCACCGTGCAAGGCAATGAGGAGGAAGAAGCTATGTCCCATAAAGTTTTGTTACAAATGCTTATCAATCAGGTCCGTTTTTTGTGTTTTTTTCGATTCTTTAATTTATTTTTTCTGAGACTATGTATTCTTATTATGTGTTTTTTATTTGAATCATAGGTATGGTGAAAATGCAGAAGAAGTAGCAAAGTTGGATGATTGGATATGTCCTCTGTGCAGAGGCATCTGCATCTGTAGTGTATGCAGGTAAACTACATGTCTTTAAGATTTGAGTTTTATCAATGTAAGAAAGCTTTTTTTGTTGAATGTTTGTGAGGATTTTTCAGAAAAGCCCAAGGACTAGAGCCCACTGGGATTTTGGCACACGAAGCTAAAGCCCGTGGATATTCCTCAGTCTATGCGCTTCTTGAAGCTGAGGGGCATGATAAGTTTGCTTATCAGAAGAAACCAGAACTGGTACTGAAAAAAATTATACAAATCGTGGTTTTAGTGATCTTTAGGTTTCGTTTTTTTTTTATTATGCTTACTTGATCAATACGGTTTCTGTAGGTTTCTGCTTGCAATGAAGGTAGTAGTAGCAATAGTGAATCTGTTCCAGGGACAGAAGTGGGAATATTAGGTGAGAATATAAGATTTGTGTTTGTGTTTTGTAAGGTGTCTTATATAAAGAAGAGACTAACGGTTTTTACGGTTATGAAACAGATGTTCCCAAGGAGAAGAAGAAAGTGGTGGACAAGAGGAAGAGAGCCAAACCCAGTGACAAACTGAAAGAGGAGATTCAGCTTGAGGCTCAACTTCCTGAGGGTATAAGCTTGACTTGTGTTTCACGCATTGATATACCAACTGAAGAAGCTGGAAATGTATGTCAGCTTTTCGAGTTTTGCTCAGCCTTTGGAAAGGTATAGTATTTTCTCTCTATAGCTTGATAATCAAGTTATCTATAGATATTTACTCTTAATCTGATACTTTTTTTACTTTTATGATAGGCACTTGCTTTGAAGGAAGGACATGCTGAAACTATTGTCCGTGAGCTGTTTATATGTGGGCGTAACACAAGGAGACAACAATACTGCTCTATTACTCAGATGATGATCCAGTTGTTGGATTTAATATCAAAGGATAGAGAGATGTACGAGTGTTTATCTTTATGTCCTGAAATATATACATTTTCTTCTCCTGTTTCTGATGTATTTGAATTCATTATAGGTCTTTGTCTCTAAGTGCAACGGACAGCAGTTGGTTCACGGCTATAGGAGAGATCCTATCGAAGTCAGAAGTTTTGAGTGATGAGCTCCCACTAGAAACTTTTGTAGGGGGTGTTGCTGCGTATGAGAAGATGAATGCATCAAGAAAGCTCAAGCTTCTAAATTTCTTATGTGATGAATCACTTAGCACATGGTATGTGAATCTTTTTATGCCAGTATCAACTCTTTTTTTTTGTAGTTAATGCTTCGTTAACTTATGTGTGAAATTTTACTAGGGCAATGAGGAATTACATAAATAGCCAAACTGAAGAGTGTGGAGAACGGAAAAAGGAAGCTAAACAAAAGGCTGCAGCCGCAAAGCAAAAGGTATTTTTGAAAATATGTTAGATGGATTTGTTTTTATATAACTCTTTGTGCTAAAGCTCGTTTTGTCTTTATATTTAGGAGAAGCAGCTCAAACAGAAGATGCAAGGTGAGGTTGCCAAATCCATTATGGAGAAAAACGGAGCTCCATTGTCTATTGAGGAACACAACTCAATCGTGTCTCAAATAAGAGATGAAGCTAAAGAAGCTCATGAAGAAATGATGGAGGCAAAGGGCATGAAATCTAAAAGTAAGTCTAAATTCTTTGAGTCTTTTGTTTTTGTCTAACGAATGTTATCTTAGATATTATTTTGTTTGACATGGTGAAATCTATCTGCAGTGACGCTTATATGTGATGCGCGTAGAACGGAACCAATCATGTTGGATGATAATGGTTTTGTTCTCTGGAAATTGAAGTGTTTTGAAGAAGAACAATTTTTTTTGCTTCAAGGTTTGAATTTACTTACTCTTTGTTTATGTTTCTTATATTCAAATGTGTTTAGTAATTTAATCTCCATCTTATCAATGCACAGATCTAGGAACATTTGATGATTTATGTCCACATGAAAGATGGTTAGCTTTTAAACCTGAGCAGAAACCAGAGATAGAGAAATATATCTCTTGTAAGAGGTAAGTCATTCTTATAAAGAAGCAATTAACAATGCGATATTTGGAATTTGTAATGGTGTTTGAACATATTTTTGCTTTTGTTTTGTAGGAGGAAACTGATGCAAATACAAAAGAATGAAAATCCGAAAAAGAATGCAAATGCGGAAGCATCAGAATCATCACCAAAACCTAAATCAAAACTCGAGTTCATCATTTCTGAACAATATTGAATTTTTTTTTTTTTGTAACTTTGATATATTATAATAACTAAAAAGTAGAGTATGTAAACTTTCAGAAGTCTGAAAAAGTTAAGTAATTTTTGTTTTCTCTTTGGGTCTTTTATCTTCTCTGGTTCAGTTCGGTTTAATTATATTGCATCGATTTTAACTGACCATGGTCAAATGTTTTGGTTTAATTAATGAAATTTGAAAAGTGAAAACTGAATGGAGCTCATATTGCGTATTTTTGTGGTGAGCATGAAAAATCTAGAGATCATTTTTTTTTGGCATGCCCCTTCACATACATTACTTTGAAAAATCTAAACATTTTTTCTCCAAATCTTATATGCATAGTCGGAGTTACAAGGAATTTTGCACTAAAAGTATCTACTTTGAAAAATTGAGAACATGATATCAATTCTTAAATGTTTTTCTTTTATATTATTTTATTTTATTTGATTAAGTATTTTATTTATTGTAGAAGCTATGAAAATGTATGTTAAGGTTTATGGATGGATGAATCCCAATAGAAATAGAAATAGAAATTATAACAGTCTTTAAGTTAGTTATTACATCAACAAAAACTTAACTTTTAGATGACATAAAAAATAGAGAATATATCAAACGACATCGTATAAAATATTTTTATACGACGTCGTGTGACATGTTTTGATCATTTTTTCACTTAGGTTAAAATTTTCTTCTATTAAAGATCAAACTCATTAACTTTAGTATGTGTATCCGCTGATTCTCCTAAAAAAAACATTCTGAAACATATCTAGAAAATTTGGTGAAATTTCTATTGTCAACAAAAATAATTCAGAATCGATTAAACAATTTGTGAAAGGTATGTTCTAATGAAAAAACATTTGTGTTTTTTTACTTTCATTTGATTTCATTTTGAGTTTTCCAAATATTATTATAATATTTTGGTTGTTTTTATCAATTATTCTCTAATTATCTCTTAATTACTTCTTGTTAAATTGTTTGTTTTCTTTTCTAATGTTTGATTGTTTCATCCTTATGTCATGTTTAATCATCTTCTATATAAAACCTTCTCAATTTTTTTTTTAAATCTATCATCTTTAGAGGTGGGAGAATAATATCTTTGATACCCCGTCCAATCCACTTCAAAATATAGATATATGAAGTTTTTTTTATTCAAATTAAATTTCTCCATATACAAGTTCTTCCTATGGATCCAAAAAAATAATAATTTAAGATTAGGATATCCAGATTTGATTTGAATATACTTCCAAATATCATTTTTTTTGAGATATATGTAAGATAAATAAAACTGTTCTTTTTCAGTTTCTTAGGAAAATGTGTGGTATGTTTAGAATAACCCAAATAAATGTTTTGAAAATAAATTAAGATAAATTAAATGGAATTTATTTTCCATTTATTTTACAAAATAAGTTTTTTCTAATGAATTTTATTATTTTAATTTATCCCAGTTTCTACGTATTTGAGATCTTGATACTCGTCTATCTAACACGAGTAATGTCTTTTGGCGGTTCTAAATTAAATATTTGAAATTTCAAAGCGTAGCTAGGGTCTGTACTCTATACCCAACTCTAGTTGTTCTTCAAAATATTTTATGTAATTCCAAATTATTACTAATTATGAAGGCTTACATAGTTTGAACAAAAACAAAAGTGTATAATTAATTAATTATATAAAGAAATATAATTTTTCAATAATTAAAAGATTTGTTTTAATATATTCTACTACCATATTATGCTAGTCAAAAGATTTTTTTCATAGTCAACAAATATTATATTTCTAATTATTCTACCATAATATTATATTAGTCAACTAAAAGATTTATTATCTTTCTCATTTTATCTTTTTTGTACAAGTTTAATTTCAGTCAAACATAAAATTTGGTAAAATGAGAAAGAAAATAAATCTTTTAGTTGACTAGTATAATATTATAGCAAAATAGTTATTGAAAAAATGTTTCTACAAATTTTATAAATGTTAGAATAATTCTTTCTAATGCCCTTTTCATGATGCTCCTTTTCAACTCTACCCTTTTTAAATTTTTAATGACCATTTTACCCTTATTTGGAAATTGTTTTTAGGTTAACAAAATGAAATATTAATATTTTTTTGCATAAAATATTCCAAAATAAATTTCCCGCCGATATTTTCCTGCCAAAAATTTTCGAAACAAATTTCCCGCCAATTTTTTTTTTTTTGGCGGGAAATAGATTTACAAGGAATTTTAAAAGAGTTTTAAAAGATTTACAAGAGATTTTAAAGGGATTTTATAAGATTTACAAGGGATTTAAAAAGGGTGATTTACAAGGAATTTTAAAAGGTTTTTAAAGATTTACAAAGGTCTTTTAAAGATTTTTAAAGGGTTTAAAATTGTTTTAAAATGATTTTAAAATATTTATAAGGGATTTTAAAAGGGTTTTACAATATGTACAAGAGATTTTAAAGGGCTTTAAAAGATTTACAAAAGATTTGTAAAGATTTTTAAAGGGTTTAAAAGTGTTTTGAAAAATTTACAAGGGATTTTAAAACCTTTTTAAATTACTTGTAAATTTTTTAAAACCCTTTTAAAATCTCTTGT
>Ga0041059_1000551_pt1 | contig 28887 bp, 30 predicted proteins | sample AraColnosormetaG_FD_56232 | JGI IMG/M metagenome (GOLD analysis project Ga0041059, IMG submission 56232) | Arabidopsis roots microbial communities from North Carolina, USA - Col MF nosort | ecosystem: Host-associated > Plants > Roots > Unclassified | place: USA: North Carolina | collected... | reverse complement strand
AAAAAAAAAAAAAAAAAAAAACTAAGGCCCATTGTGTAATTAGTCTATTCTTTATAATTTTGCTTTCGGTTTAATCAAATTGGTTTAGTAGAGATGTACACGTCCATTCTGTTCTACTATGCAATATCTTTTTTTTGGTATTAAAAATAAATAATCCAAGGCTGTTTTCCCCCTAATTAAAATAAAATACTAAATCTCTCGTTTTATGCATACAAAATTCCAAAAAGATTTGTCGATTTCTTTAACAAGAAAAACAAAATTGTACTAATGCAAAAGGAATGAATAAAAATAAATAATGAGAAGTGTAGACCATTAAGCAGACAAGATGCAATTAAACAAATGTAATATTATATGTAACCCACCTTCATCTTCACCTTTGCCTTGTTTATAAAATCTCTCTCCTTAAAGCTATACTCAAGGTTAGATCAAAACCTAATACCAATAGCAATTAATCACAAAAATTAAATTCGACCTTTAATATCAAGAACCGTCACAACACCATCATCATCATGACTAGTTCCAGCTCTAGCTCTGGCTCTCCTTGTGGTGCTTGTAAGTTCCTTAGGAGGAAATGTGCAAAGGGATGTGTGTTTGCTCCATACTTTTGTCATGAACAAGGAGCTTCACACTTTGCAGCCATTCACAAGGTCTTTGGAGCTAGCAATGCTTCTAAGTTGCTCTCTCATCTTCCCATTAGCGATCGCTGTGAAGCCGCTATTACAATCTCTTATGAAGCTCAAGCTAGGCTTCAAGATCCCATCTATGGCTGTGTTTCTCATATCTTTGCTCTCCAACAACAGGTACCTTTCAGAACCCTAATCATGATACTTTCACAAAACTATATGTATATCTACATAAATATATTTAATCGGCATGACATTTTGTAATTAATTAGTTCTTTTTGTTGGGTTTATAGGTTGTGAATTTACAAGCAGAACTTGAGATTCTAAAGCAACAAGCAGCACAAAGCATGATTTTTGCTGATTCACCAACATCAGAAAACCCTAATAGTTACTATGGAGACACTACTAAGGCTCCTTATCATCATGATCATCAAAATATTTATCATCATCATGATCAGACCCATTTGGTTTACCAAACTGGAAGTTCTGGGACGGTTCAACACGGGGATGCCACAGAGAGTAGTTACCACAACGAAACCTCCTCAGGCATGGGGGAATTCTCCATCTACTCTGACTTGGAACAACACCTGAACACTTTCAATCAGGATCATCTCAAAGAGCTTCAATCAGCAAATTTTGGCTACATCTCCTTCTCGTGATATGGTTCTATCAAGAATATGGGTTGATTCTTATCTATATCCGATCTATATAATATATAGCTTATATATAATGTTTGAAGATTTTTTGATGGTTTTAGTTTCGATTGAAAATGTTCCGTAGCTCAAAGAACCGGATTTGTATTTATAAATAAAAGTAGTAGATGCCCTAGAAATATATAAAGATATATATTTACATCCTCAAGATGTTTTTTTTAGAGTATATTTCGATTTTTGAGTGTTATATTTGCACAAAATATATCATGTTATTCTTCTCCATATCGTCACAATTTTAATCATGATCTTGATAAAACGACAGAAATCCCTAACTAGCTCGCCAAACTCTGTTTGTCCTGATTCTTTAGATTCTGCTAGTACGTACAGTCTTTAGTACACCTGACCTGGTCGTGAATTTCCCTCGATATTGGAGAAAGCGGATTGTGGATCATTTCTTAGTAAATTATGATCTTTTTTTTTTAAAAGTTTTTTTTTAACATGGTCGAAAATTCCCTCGATATTGGTTAAGTATGTAAACATGTTAAGTAGTTGGATATACTCTCCAAATTATTGGCATATCAGTTATATACATATAGATAATTAATGCTCATTATCGAATCGATTGTCTGTGACATCTTTATCAAGAAGTGCTTATCAGACTACATATAATTTTGTTTGTTGATGTTGTAGTTCAAATACATACATTCGTCGATGTTTCATCATTATCTTCAAATTTTGTAGACACAACTTTAACACTTATGACTTCTCATCTTATTTTTATTTTTTATTTTTCCGGATTTAAAAAGAAGTTTTATAAAACTATTTTGGTTCTAACTCTAACTGTTCTGCAAAATTTAATTAGTTGCCTGGTTGTTGCTAATAGTTAATTTCAAATATTTACTTTGTTCATTGATATATCATCATTTACGTAAAACGCAATCCTAGATTTAACTAATTAATTGAGTTATAAAGATATACATACATTTTAAGACCATCTGCATTTCACGTAAAAATGAGGGTCTTTAGTTTTAGAAAATATTATAAAAAGAGAACAGTAGTCATTTTTAGTTACAGAGGGTCTACCCAAAGACATTTGAATACTCTCTCTCTTATATGGTTCTCCCCGTGTCAACTCCTCATTTGTTTTCATATTTTAAATAAATTAAATAATTAAACTAAATAAAAAGTATTATTATTAAATTTTAAAGACACACTTACCAATAGTTAACCAATGCAAATGCTCTAATAGATCCACAAACTATGGACCATATCTATAGTAGATTCGTCTACTTCTATTTAAGCGCTAAAAGGATCACTGGATATATGAGACCCATGTTTCTTATTTTGTACGAGCAAGTAGCTAATAGCTGGATATGGATTTAGGGTTCATCTACATGATCACATCCACTAATATCTGGATATATATATAATATCATGTTATGAAAAGTAGTATGAGCATACAATCCACTTAGCAACTAGTTTGAACTACTTGATACAACCCCCAATTTCTTATGTTGCTACGTCTTTTTATATATCAACTAGGTTTAAAGTATCACTGGGTCGGTTGTAGATTTACAAGACAAAATAATCGAAATGATATTCAATACAAATATCAAATATGTTTGCGTGTACGAATAGACTAGAGTAGAAGAACATAAAGCCCATTAGGGATATCAAGATTAGAATACCTGTGCAATTAGACTTTTCGTCTCTAGGCCCAGCAATCTTAGGGGTTATGTTGAGGGTAAAGTTTTTCTCCCGAGTGAGAGAACACTAGTAAAACATTTAATTCAAGGACCTTAATTCAATTATAACCATATACTAAAAAAAACTTATTCGTAGTTTTTTCAAAAAAATTGTGCGAGTCCCACTGTCAAAGCCGCTGAGCCTGCAAAAAAGAGTTTGGTCACACGTGTGAGCTTTGCTACTGTCAAAGTCAAGGGCTTCGCTACTCTTTTGTGCTCTTCTTCTTCTTCTTTTTGGTCAAACTCTTTTTTCTTCTTATTGTTTTAGCATTTTTTAGACAAAAATAAAGTAAGAACCGAAAAGGACAAGAATTCGATCGTGTTCCATTGGTGTCATTGTCACTAATCAATCAGTTGGGAAATTTGATGAGTAATCAACTAGAGAAGCTTCTTGGTGGGAAATTCCAAATTGGATTAGATGAGACTAATCAAACTTCGCATAAACAAAACCAATGAAATGATTAAAAGATAATTAAAGCATTTAGAAGTGACAAAGAACAAAGTAGTTAAGTTGCATCCTATTCAGGGGACATTATGTCTAAAAATACCAATAAGTAAGACACTTCTTTATTACAGTTTTTGTTTTTAATAAAGATTCTTAAAACTTCTTAATTATAGTTAGGTAAACATGTTCAATCTTTAGTACAGTACTACAACTTAGAACTAAAGTGTGGTCCTCTTATTGTTAAAACTTGACATGAGCAAAGATAACATTCATTCCTGGGATGTGTTATTTTCTATGTATATCTTACTCTTCTATGTTTGATTCTAAAGAAACGGTTAAGAAACAAGAAAATAAAACACAAAGGATTCTCTTTCTTCAACAATGAAAAGCTTCCGTACCATAAGACAATGTAATCTTAACCTTAAACATATGAATAGAGTTATTTATAATCGTACATAAAGACATGTTAAAGTAGCAGTTTCTTCTCTCTCTGTATAAAATGTTTGCTTTCCTTTGTCGGTAAATGTTTGACGAAGAATGATTGAGATTCTTAGTGAACAAGCGGGTCTTGCGTGAAAAAAAACTGCAAAAATGTTTCGATATGGGGTCATTACAGATTTATTAGATATATATAAGTGTAAGAGTTTGGGATCAATGTGTTTTTACCTCAAACGATTTCCCGGAATTTTCAAATTCCAACATACTCAATGCTACTTCACAGCTTTGTGCAACAATTGGCTCAGGGTCCTTTGAGAATTCTTCTAGCAAAGCAATGCTCTGTTCATCTGAAAAGGGCCGAGCAATGTGAAGAGTAAGTAAAGACTAAAGACTAAGACAGTAGATTGTTGTAATCTCAAACTAAGCATTTTAGGGAAGATACCAGCAATAGAACCAAGCGCTTCTGCAGCCTCATGTCTAACCATTGGGTGCTCATTCACATCTCTAAGTACTTTGCTTAGAGTAGCTAAAGCAGTTTTACTTTGCAACTGACCCAAGACATAAGCAACCTAAGAAAAATTGCATCAATTACAAGGCAGCACTTATACAGATTTAAGGTTCGAGAGCAATAAAGCAAAGATTCAAGGTACAAGATTTTAACAAAAACAGACACATTCAAGTTCATGAACATAATACAGGAAAGTTGACAAACCTCGTGACGTAGAAGGGCACTACTAGCACTCAAAGAATCAACTATGGCAGAAACAGCTTCCTCTCCACCATGATTCCTTAGAGCGAACAGTGCAGCATATCTCTCATACATGCCTTTTGTTTCATCCAGGAGAACTTGCCTGTAGTTCGATGATCTTAATCAATAACGTGCTACAAAATATTAAATAATCTAGAGAATGTTGAGGTGGTCAAGAGTGGAAGAACCTGAGTTGGTGAACAGAAGAGAAAGACGCAGCTGGGCCTGCTGGGTCAACAGACATGAAAGGTGATTTCTCTGTCGTTGATGACTGGTTCTCGGCATCAACGTTACTCATGTCTTCAATCCTTTTGAGAGCTAATTCACATGTTTCCCGAACCTCCTGAGCTGGATCCGAGCTCAAGCTTTTCTTTAAAATGTTAACATTACCCGCCAAACCAATAGCTCCAAGGGCTTCTGCTGCCTGTAATAATATATTAACAGCGAATCAGTGATATGAAAGAATCAAAAAGCTTATACTGATACAGAGAAAATAAGGATCAACTTATACTCAACTCATGTCGTACTATTGGATGCAAAGACATATCATTAAGAACCGACTCAAGAGCAGGAATGGCTTCAGCATCTTGCATCTGACCCAATGCAAATGCAGCTTCATGTGCTAACAAATTAGATGAGTCTCTGGATGCTGCAGGACATGGAAAAAAAAGATAAACCAGAAGTTAAACACAAGCAGTAACACACCATATCAGCACACAAAGCTTGAAGAAGCTCTGTTCAATCATTAACTAAAAGTAAAAATGTGGAAACTTGTATGTAGTTTTAGGTGCATCAATCAAATAGCAGCTATAAAATCAAACTGCAAAGACTTTCAATTTAGCCTTATACAGAAGCTTCAAAGAAAACACAAATAAAAGAATCAGAGTTTCTACATTCATCAAGCGCCAATATCTTTCTTTCCCAAAGTAACAATTTTTTTTTGTAGAAATAGACTTTATATAAAAAAGACAAGATTTTGAGCAGCAGTGTTAAAACAAACCAAGGATTAGAGCGTTGCGAGGTCCTGGGCCTTTCAAGTTGCGAAGAGAGAAGAGAGCTCTAAATCGCTCCGAGATTGGTTGTGACTGGTCCACCAATCGCTCACAGAGAAACTTCTCCAAGTTAACCATCGATGAAACTGATCCATTAGATTCCATATTCACTAAATCAGCTTCGTCGGCGTTTGAAAAATCTGGACGACGGTGTAACAGCGCCGTCGACTAGGGTTTTTGTATACAAAAGAGAAGAGAATCTGATTCGTGAAAAAGAGAAAAAAAACGCGGGACCTATTCCGGAAATAACGAAATCTATATTTGGTCCAAAACAATTTATTGATTTTAAATTTGACCCCATAGTTTCTATTATCCATTACTTGCGTATACACGTGTTGTTGAGTGTTGATTCGCTTAAGAACGATAAACACAGAGCTTTCTGTTCTTTCGACATATCAACCGTTTCCTTCCTTAATTTGCGTTCGTTGTGAAACCATAGATCCAGGTGAATTCTGGAAAACATCTTGAAGCGAAATCGAGACATCGTTGGAGGATCAAAACGTTAATTCGATTGATCGATGAATCCTAGAAGGTTAGCTCTCCTTGAATGATTTCAAATCGCTACTTTTTCAAACACATCTTTGGTTAGAATTTGGAGGTTAAGATCTAGCGAAATCTGATGATTAGATGTGTTTTCATGAGCTCGTTAATTTGTAGATTAGGTTTCATCGGGAAGATCTGAAGGAGCAGTAGAATAGGACTGTTGCTCTGTATTCTGATAGATTTGGATCAGTTTCAAATTCATCTAATTTAGATTGAGTGGAAGATGTTACTGTTTCTTTGCTGAGGTCTAATTTTGATTTCAGGGAGCCTCGTGGTGGTAGAAGTTCTCTCTTTGATGGCATCGAAGAGGGAGGAATTAGAGCTGCTTCTTCTTACTCTCATGAGATCAATGAACATGAGAATGAGCGTGCCTTGGAGGGATTGCAAGATAGAGTCATTCTCTTAAAACGAGTAAGCCTGCCTCTGGTTCCTCTGTCATGTTCAAACTTGTGTTCAGCACTTTTCAGTAGGATTAGGAATATGAAGTAAGCCCTAAACGTAATAGGAACATACACTTGCAATTCATTTTGTACACTAATGAGTTTCTGTATCTACTACTTACTGCCCATAGGATTAGTATGGAAACCGTAACATAGTTTTATTGGTTCAACATTGTTGTTGTAGTTGGACTCTATATGCACAACTAGGTTTGAACCAGATTCTTATTTGTTTCTTTTTTCATGAAACAGCTATCTGGCGATATAAATGAAGAGGTCGATACTCATAACCGCATGCTTGACAGAATGGTATTTACCAGAATATTTGTGATACTTATATTTTATCATTTGCTCACAGACGCTATTGTTACTGAACATTTTGCAAGGTTTCTATGTAGGGCAATGATATGGATTCATCAAGGGGATTTCTCTCAGGAACCATGGACCGCTTTAAAACGGTATATCTGACTAGAAATACTCTCTCAGAACCCTAAGCCTAGCTTCATTATGTGTTGCAAAGTGTCTTTGACATGTTTGTTTTTTTGGTGTGTCTGTGTCTGTGTCTTTGATATGTTGAATCGAATCCTTGCAGGTGTTTGAGACAAAGTCAAGCCGAAGAATGCTGACGCTCGTGGCATCGTTTGTTGGTTTATTTCTAGTCATATACTATCTTACTCGGTAAAATTGGCAAACCCGGAGTATTCCTGAACATTCATCCATGATCTCATGATATTCCCAGTCTCTCTCTGTTGGCTCCTACGATCTAATTGTCACCAACCAGTGTAATGATGTATGCCTCCAGTGTTATAGTGTGCTCTAGTGCTTGGGATGAGGACACATTTCATAAAACTTATAAAAAGTTTAATATATTTGGATTTTATAGAGTGTTTTACTTCCTTTATGTATAAATAGCGACTGTTCAAATTTTGGACCTACGAAAAAATAGCATATTGATACTTTTTGCACCAGCCGGGAATCGAACCCGGGTCTGTACCGTGGCAGGGTACTATTCTACCACTAGACCACTGGTGCTTGTTGAAAAGTAGTTCGTACAAAACTAAGATATTGGATACTGTATTTTCTCATTCATGGACTAACAATGATCTCATTCATGGAACTAAAATTGCAGGAAGAATTCAAAACTCACACCTCGAAATGATGAGGACAAAACAAAGCAAATTAGTAATTCTGAAATTGAGCAACAATTGTATTAGTGAAGTAACAAACATGGCTTGTGTATGCAATTAACAACATGGAACTTGACATATCTTAATGACCCTACATAGTTATTGCAGCATCTATTCCTGAGGAAAATACAAATTGCAGTTGGAACTAAGTGTAAACACTATAACATTTGCCCTGTGGCACAACAATGGAGTAAAGAGATTGTCAGAACTCCAAAAATCTTGTGAAGAGATCAAGTCTGCACTTCATGATCAAAAGTAATCTTCGAAGCCCCCTTCCTTATCACTGTCGTAGCTCTCAGTTCCTGCAATATTATTGTTCTACAAGATGAGAAGAAGGATGATTCCATTAACAATGTATACCATGTGCAAAATGTTTATATTAAGGTGGATTTAGAGGCTAGTGTAACAAAAAGGAAATGAATTAAAAAAATTGTCCAAAAAAAGAAAAACACAAATGAATTGCAATCTTTCATGGGATTTTAGTGCTATTACCACTGACCTTTGGCTTCTGTGGTTGATAGATCCTGAACAATGACTTGCAGCTGATTCGGGTTAAAAGTCGAAAAATTGTCTGAGGAAGGAGATGGAGCAGGAAAAGTGAAATCGGAATCACTTGATGAAGCTTCAGAGTTCTCAGAGCTGTCAGCAAGATCATCACGCACAACTGGCGCTGAGGCCATTGTTGAAGCTGACATAGAAGGAGATCTCAAGATGGACTTCAGTTGCGAGAATTGGTCCGACATAGAATATAACAACCTGGAATACACTAAACAAGACTTATCATCATTAAATGTACTAGATTTATTAATTAAATTTTTTAACCAAGGAGTAAAAATTGTAGGAAGGAAGATAATCTATGGTTGTTAAAATTACGATTCAATAATACCTGTTCAAAGAGTCTTGTAACTGGTAAACTCTTCTTTCTGTTTCTTCTAATCTTTTACGTCTTCTCTCCCCAAGTTCTCGGGCTTCAGCACATTTTCTTTCGGAAATGTCAGCTCTTTGTTTCTCAACTTGCAATAAGGCCTGAAAAATACCATAAATATAAAATTTATCCTCCATGCATTTGATCAAGATGATAGCCGCAATATATTGTTCAGGATATTAGCACGCTGTTTCTAAAATCTATTCACAATGTTGGTGGATGATAGAAACATTACCTTCAGCATCTCAACTTCTGCAGTGAGGGATTCAATTTCTGTATCACGAATAGGACTCGTTATTTGACTAACAACAGAAAACGTGTTGTAAGGCTTCTCTGAACAGGTAACAAAGGACTTCTGAATTCCATCTTCTACTTGGATGGCATGTTTGGTCTTTCTTTCATGTCCTATCTCTTCATCATCACTTTGATCTGAATGCACTACAAAGGACTTCTCAATTCCATCTTCTGCTTGGATGGAATGTTTTGTCTTTCTTTTATGTCCTATCTCTTCATCATCACTTTGATCTGAATGCATTACATAGGACTTCTCAATTCCATCTTCTGCTTGGATGCAATGTTTTGTCTTTCTTTCATGTTCTATCTCTTCATCATCACTCTGATCTGAATGCCCATCTTCTGATTCGATGGAAAGTTTTGTCTTTCTTTCATGTCCCAACTCTTCATCATCACTTTGTTCTGAATGCAATACAGAGGACTTATCAAGTCCATCTTCTGATTCAATAGAAAGTTTTGCCTTTCGTCCATGTCCACTCTCTGCATCATCACTTTGCTCTGAATGCAGTACAAAGGACATATCAACTGCCTCTTCTGCTCTATTGGAAAGTTCCACCTTGCGTTCCTTTTCTGTCTCTTCTTTTCTGTCAGCCTATACATATGATTTTACATCAATCAAAACCAGATACTTTTTTCTACGTATCCCTACATGCTGAGTAATTGAAAACACTTGATACTAAAAACAAACGTGCAGGGATTGGTTTGCAATACCTGCTTTGACTGTCCCAACTGTTTTCTGGCAATTCTTCCTCTGAGATTACTTTTACAAAGAAGAGAAACTCTTTTCAGTTTCTTGTAGTCAGATATAGCACTGTAACCACGCCAATACGCCTGCAAGTTGATTAGAGTTGAACGTCATTTATAGTTCTTGAGATAGAATGATTCCATGAGAACTTGTTAAGTACGAAAGGGTAGTAATGAGAATAGAACCTGAATCACAGTTGCTGCCCTAGTGGTTAATTTATAACGGAATTCATGACGTGCAGCCATTGTGCGGACTCCACTTTGCAAGGTGAGTGCGGAAGATTTGGTCTTCCCGTAATCTTTCTTTGCAATCTGTCTACGTAAGTTTTTCTGGATTTTGATGGCAGCTTCCTCCCTTCTCATTTCCTTAGATATCTTTCGTGCAATATTTCCTAAAATATGAAAAAGAGACTTTATCAGCATTCCTAATTTCCTCTGCATATCAATGAAACCATAACGCCATTAAAAAAAAAAAAATTTAAGGCCCTCACCTCTCCAATTAGCTTGTATATTAACTGAAGCCCTCCGCATGAGAACAAATCGTTCTCTTGTCAGACGAGTTCTAACTTGCCCCTGAATCATCCTCGCTGATTCGCCGAGCACCCTTGTTCTGTGTGCATCTAACTCAGCCATCTGACCAGCTCTCAGGAAAACCTTACTTTTTCCAATCTGCAAATTAGATTTTATATGATCAACACGCACCTAGGGGAGTTATGCTATCTGAGAAACTCAAATTTCATAGAATACTGAAGATTCTACACGTATTCAACTCATGCAAAATTGGGATTCCTTTTACATTTAGTGAACTTCCTAGGAACTTTACCTGGTAACCTGTAAGCCCTTTTTTCTCCAAAATCCATTTGCATGCAACTTCTGCTTCGTACCTGATTAGTGTAAGGTAAGAAAACTGTGATAAACAGACTCAAGGAGCAATTTATCATACAAGAGTGGAAGAAAGGTCCAAGCTTAACGGGGAGAACTGATACATACTCTCCTTTCAGAATTTCCGGTGCAAGAATGAGAAATCGATTTAAAAATTCAATGAAAGTTCTATTTGTTGGATATCCAGCGCATTTCACTCTGATGGCCTCAAGAACACCCTGCATAAGACAAATATCATATAACACCTCAAGACATCAAAGATGTTGGTATGAATTATTCAGAAGAAAACAGACCCCAGAGCGTAACTGATGCAAGACATTGGCATTGTCAAACACTGTTGGTTGCAACAAATTGTTTGGCTTAACACATCTGATGTAGTGGGGTTCCGTAGAGTTCAATGTCTCCATCAGCTGTTGCAATTGTAGCTGCACCAATTACTTAAACATGTCAGTCCGTACAGATGATGAATGTGGCATCAAAATTTCAACAATATCTTATGTGTGGTCCAATAATGCAGTCTTATCTATTAGTTAAAAGTCTTAATGGATTTGCAGGCAAGTCACCTTGAAACGAGCGCCAATTGAAGAAAACTTGGATTTGCTACTTTCTTTAGGAAGAGGAGGAAAGAGGCCTGACACAAAAGAACATTTGGAAGCATTTAACAAATCCTGATGCTCGGCGACAACATAGTCTTTGTTTTTGTCTAAAAATTGATCGGACTGGTATTGGACCTGAAAAGAACGGCATGGGAAAGAGACCTTAAAAATCATAACTCTATACTTTTAATTCTGAAGCAACAGAGTGTGAAATGCAACTTACATCCCCTGCATAATGAACTAATGTAAAATCTGATCGAGTCAATTTTGGTTTCATGAAGCGCTTATGATCCTTGAATGTGTGATACAGCTTCTCAGAAAATGTTTCAGGAGTTGATTTTGGTAGCATGCTGCAGAGAGAAGAAACGTTTATAACACATAATAATGGTACTTGGAGAAAATAGTTACTGTGTAAGAAAACACTAAAGTACAGCTGCAAGTGGAGAAAAATTTATTATACCATGCTTCATCCAGCAGAGCAATAATACCACCCGGTTTCTGCAAAAGATTGAAACCATATTTTCAGGGAAAAAAACGTAGCATGAAGCAATGGAAATAACGACACTGCATGTGATGGCAAAAAAAAAAACAAAAAAAAAACGATACTGGATGTGTTTTCAAGTCAGAACAATGCATAGTAAGCTAGGACACTAGAGCATATTGAAAACATATAGAACTCTTACATGCTTTCATGAACCTTTCAAAATGTTCTTACAATTTTCAGGAAAAATATCCAACATGGACTTAAGCTACAAGTGCTAGCATTTTCTGTAATCACATAGGTTGAGCTGTAGAATAATGTATTTTAGATGATGGCAGTATGCTCTCTAAAGAGAATTTCTACTGTCCAGTGTTTGAATTAGCCAAATTGGTCGCAAATATTAAGCCATGAATCCGTGTTTATACAGGGAAGGAAACAGATACTGGATAAAACAAACCTTTTCAATCAGATCCACGACATCTTTATTATCAACAAACTCCACATAGCTCCAATCTATTTCTTCTTTCTGATATTCACCTTGTTCCATTTTGAATACATGCTGTACAGTATTAATAAGTTCAGATTAATTAACAGACTCTTGAGCCAAATCAGCAGCCATAACCTATGACTGACCTCATACCTGATTGAAATGCTGTTGCAGCTTTTCATTCGTGTAATTAATACAGAATTGCTCAAAACTGCAGGGATAGCATTAAGAAGTCAGTGAACAACTGGAGTAGAGGTTGATTAGGTGATATTATAGATATCTCTTTAGTCATGGAAACTTACAAAAGACATCATTTCCTAAGATCACAATTTTAGCTAATAATATGTCTATCATATTAGCTCAGAGTAAAGGTTTCTATTCAATTAACTCCTCATACTAAAGTCAAGGGAAAAGACTACTGAAAATTTGTATATTAGACGATAGGACACTTGGTGTGTTTTGACACTTAAGATATCACCCCAAGCATATGCTTGTAAAGTGAACCATGCATGCTCACGGCCATCACCTGTTGGTTTTAAAGCTCTCAAAACCATAGATGTCAAGGACTCCAATCAAGCGCCTAGAGTGAGAATCTTGCCCAATAGAGATATTTATTTTGTTCACCAACCTGGAACATAGTAATGAGTACTGACTTAGCAGATGTCACCCACAGTGTTATATGTACAAAAGATATTTGAACATTAAAATAGAAAATTTACCAATCAAAGAGTCTAGAGTATATTGTCTTTGCCAAACCATCCCTGCTAACGGCAGCACCAAGAGGATCAAGACTTCTCTTGATAACTTCTTCTGGGGTGACCATCATACGCTTACACAAAGCATCTTCTAAGGAATGGGGATCACACCTAAAATAACAAATTGTGATTACAAGAATCAGCATTTAGTTGGAAAAGTAGAAGAGCCATATATTACATGAGCAGTTCTGATGTCATTTGGAGATGAAACATTGACTGTTCATCTTTTACTGATGATGAATCAGCATCTTCTCCCTTCGAAAATTCAATATTTCCAAGATGGAGAATGGAAGCCACAACTCTGAAAATTGCATCCTGAAGAGACAGAAGAAAAAAGCAGATAAGTCTGTTCCTATTAGCAATCAACAGGTGACAGGCAAATTGCAAAGAAGAAATTGCAAACCTGTTCTTTTTCACTTATTCCAACTACATCCATAGCCCTTCTAGTAGCAAGATACTCCTCTGCATCATTTACACCATCAAGTTTGTAGCAGCTAGATTGGTTAAGATAGCGAAATGACTTAGGATCCCCCAACTTAAACCTCTCAACATCCTGCAAATTTTTATATCATCTATCACTTCAATATTCATTTAATAAAAGATGAGAACAACTAAGAAGACCTACCTCAGGAGGAGCAGCACACAGGAGATAAAAGCAGTGATAGTTACGTTCAGGATCTGAAACTTGGCAAACACGTGACCTCTCCAAAAGGTAAGTTCTGATGGCTGCCCCTGATATTCGGCCCACGTCATCAAACTGAATCTCCACAAATTTTCCAAAACGGCTGTAACAAGTAAAAGCATTAATATTTATTATTAGCAGTGATAAATCTATCTAACAGCAGGTAAAAGAGACAGGAGACGAGCAAAGCGAAGGAAGGAGAAACGGAAGCACTCGATAATAAAAGAGCTAAGTTTACCTGGAATTGTTGTTCTTAACAGTCTTCGCATTACCAAATGCCTCAAGAACTGGATTTGACTGTAACATAACCCAATTGGCATAAAGAATTAGACCAAAAACCAAAACAAGAGGCACAAGTGTATCATATAATGAACAAGCTCCGATCTAAGGATGTCCAGGCAGGGGTATATCCCCAAATTTCAAGAAAGCTTAACAAACAAAAACGTTTTGTTTCCAGAGAAGATTAAAGGGACAGAGTCATCATCATAGGCTCATAGTCTTGAAATTTCTTTGATTTAGGCGGAACAACCTGACCCCTTGAGTGTAGGAAACTCTGAAATTTTAAATTAATTAGATCATCACAACTTACTTCTAAAACTTGGTTTTCAACTGTCCTTCCTTCAACTGCAGTATGTCCACCAAAGTATGCAAGGTAACGCATGAGCATTTTAGTTGTTTCTGTCTTTCCAGACCCACTTTCACCACTGACCAATATACATTTGTTCCTGCCCTCATTAATCATTTCCCTGTTGCAAAGTTTCTCAAACTAATAAATAAAATCCACTTCTGCCACTTTTATAGATAACAACACCAAAATGAATAAATAATCACCTATATGCGATGCCACCAATTGCAAAAACATGAGGATTCAGCTCTTTGAAATAGGCTTCCTTGTACTTCTCCATAACCTCAGCATCATAGAGATGGGGGAGTCCTTGAAAGGGATTGACGGCAATAAGAATATTTCCTGTATAAGTCTGTCATGATGTCAAAATATTATAACAGACTCGCCTATCTCTGCATTAACTAATGGTTTTAACCAAGGAACAAGATGAAAATAATTGGTTTTACAACCAGAAATAAAATATTCTTACATAAATTTCATTGAGCTCGTATCTGGTTGCCAAGTTGTCAAGAACTGCAGGCTCATGCAGATAAGATAATCTTGTCATGTCCTCTACTCCCTCTGAAGGAGCTTCAGTGTCTTTTGGATAGAGTCTTGATAAGTTAGCAATAACCTGACCAGTAAAAGGAAAGGTGAATCAGGAGTATGGAAAGCAAAACAGCACCAGTAAAAGCTTGAAATGGCATTAGACACAAAAGCATCATATAACTAGAAGACAAAAAAAAAGTTTTACATCTCTGCCATCATTGGTTTTAATCTCTGCTTCCTCTCCCTTTATATTAAGTACAACCCCATCAATCCATGCTCTTTCTGGGTCTTCCACCCAAACATGAGAATCCACCATTATGTTTTCAGCCATTTTTGTAAATCTTCCTAGCATTTCAGCAAACACCACAAGCTTTTAGCAGATAGTAAGGGTACAGAGCTAACCATTCTCAAAGATACCAACATATAATCAAATTATGGAATCCAAGACTAGAAAGGGTTATAAAATCGCTGGATCTAAAACCATTCTCGCATTGACAAAGCAAAATACCTATGAACCAGATTTCTCCTAATGACAAAAGAATCGAATTAGGCGAAAAGACAAACACCTGTGGCTGTAAAACTTCAGCAATTCCGATCGACGGAGCTATTAGACCTTTCGAGAAGACGGTGATTTTCGATATTCGTATAACACCAAAACCGTCGAAGCTCGAATTTCATGGACGTGATCGCTTCTTCTTCTTCTGGGTTCAAACGCAAAAGTGAGAAATGAATTTCCTTTCTCAAGGCGTGTGATCGATTTCTGCAGAGAGTGACGCAGAAACTCCCCTTCAATTTCGCCATTCCTGTGGACGCCATTGTCTCTCTCTTTCCCTCCCATTTTTAGCTCAAGGAGCAAAAACACCAGAGTATCCTCATCACCTTAAAGACCCGGAATTTAACCCGACCCGACCCAGGATTCGAATCTGAAAATTTCTAATTTCTAATATAAATAAAAATGCAAAATTTCCTTGCACGGCAAGGTCTGATTGGATGGGATCTTAAAGGCTTAAAAGCCTAAAAACTCAGACTAAAACCTTTGTTCTTTTTCTTCTCTCATGAGCCAGCCGAAGTCTCTAGTTCAGCAGACCATGGTCCTCCCGCTTCTGAAGCTAGGAACCCTAGCTCTTCGAACTATCTGCAAACCCATCGCTAACCAGCTTAAGAAAGAAGCTGGTGTTAATCCCAAATTCCGTCAATTCATCATCAACATTGCACAGGTATACAAAAAAGACTCCTTTTAACACTCAAATTTCCCATCTTTCGGTTTGATTACAATCTTTGTGTATGATCATCGATCGAAAGGAGTAATCTTGTGTCTGTTGTATCTGATTGTATAAGTTTCTGATTTACGAAGAATAATCAAGGGTTTATGAAAGATTTGAAATTGATATAACTTTTATGGTTCTTGGACAGGCGAATCACAGATTTACTACAAAGTTACAAAGACGTGCTTCTGGTCGTATAACTGATGCAGTTATTCGCCCTTTGAACGAAGAGAGAGCTGTTCAAGCCGCTGCAGATCTTCTTGGGGAACTCTTTGCCTTCACGGTACCTTAAATCTCATGTCTTTTCATAGATTTTGATAGCTTAAGGACTCGAAAGGAGAAATTTTTATAGCCATTGATGTTCTAGTTCTGTTTCAATGAAGTTTGTTCTGCATCTGCTAGATCCCTGCAGTTGAAGTTATTTGCATCAACAAGATCAATTGCTTTCATCAATTCAATTGGTTCTTAAATAGATAAACATGCCTTCATCTTCTTTTCCTTCTTTAAGGTTGCAGGAGCTGCTCTTGTCTATGAAGTGCAGAGAAATGCCAGAGGAGAAGCGAAAAAAGAAGAGAAACGACAACAAGAACTAGCGGTGAGCTCTTCTGTTCACACATGTTTACTATGTCTCTAGTTGCATCTCTTTGGGAATTCCACATATCTTGTTTACAAACTCTTGAAAGATCTTTCTCTATGCTTTATATTTGCTTACCAGGAATTCAGACGTAAACATGAGAAGATGGAGAACGAAATCGAAGAGATGAAACAAAGATGCTGTTTGCTTCATGAAGAGCTTTCTAAGCCGATTAATGAACAGCCTTCTAAGCCTCTTAATGAAGAGGTATCTAAGCCAAGAGGATTAGCTTGGCTTTACAACTACATGTGTTATCAGAATGCTGCTGAGAAAATAAAGTAGCAGAGCTTAAAAAAACAAAAGCCTCAAAGATGTCTGTTTCTTTACAAAGCATTTTTTTAGCTTTACTTGTAGATAGTTTTCGATATAACCAGATAAGTTTAACTGCAGAAGAGAAGAGATATCTCATAAACCATAATTCCAAATTCTTCTTACATTGAAAGAGTTGTTCCTGATATTGAATTGGTCAATAAGTTTATGTAGAAAGCTCTTATTGGTCAATAAGATTTGAGATTTCAACAAAATCAGAAAACAATAAACATCAAGGTGCAATACCTAATTTAGGATAAACATAAGTTCCATTTGCAATTTTTACAATTCAGTTTAGCGTAGGGGTATAATAGTAAAATCGATGGATTCAATCCATCAAAATTTCCAACCCTACTGCTACTCATGACACGTCATCTCTCCTCGTAATCGGAGATTTTCTCTCCTTCTCTTTTCAGCCGCCAATCGCCGCCGCAATCTTCTTCATCGGCCTCCGTTCTACATCGACGGTGTTTGCCGTAACTTCTGTCAAACTCTCAGAATTTGCTTAAGTATACCACCTAACTCGAGACGCTATGACCGTTTTCTCAGTTCAGTCCACTATCTTCAGTCGAGCCTCCGTAGCTCTTCTCTCGAGCAATGGCTTCAAACGATTTTCATTCGTTTCTTCGTTTTCTTCCTCCGCCGCTTACTCTCCACCTAAAATGAGGAAGCGTCGCTACCCAATCGTCTCTGCTGTTGATATTGGTGGCGTCGCAATCGCTAGAAATGGTTCGTTCTTAGATTCGATTCTTAAAAGTGAAGTTCATAAAACATCGCACTTGCTCCAAAAGAAGTTATATTTGACATTTTTTAGTGTACACTTATTGAATTTTCAGATGTGGTGAGAGAGGATGATCCAACAAATAATGTACCAGATTCGATTTTCTCTAAACTAGGAATGCAGCTACACAGAAGAGATAAGCATCCGATTGGTATCTTAAAAAACGCTATCTACGATTACTTTGATTCCAATTACTCAAACAAGTTTGAGAAGTTCGAAGACCTTTCCCCAATTGTTACCACAAAGCAAGTACGTTTTCAGTACTCAAGTTTGCATCTTTCTAGAAGTATCACTTGGTTTTCAATGTGATCATTATTGGTTTTTGGTACCAGAACTTTGATGATGTGCTAGTCCCTGCTGATCATGTAAGCAGAAGTCTTAATGACACGTACTATGTAGACTCACAAACTGTTTTGAGATGTCATACGAGTGCTCACCAAGCTGAGCTGTTGAGGAAAGGTCATAGTCGTTTCCTTGTAACCGGGGATGTTTACCGAAGAGATTCTATTGACTCTACTCATTATCCGGTTTTCCATCAGGTGTTCTATTCTTGAGGTCCCTGTGTTTTTCTTTTACTTTGGCTGTTTTGCTCGACAGGTGTATTATGTTTTTTATCTATTACAGATGGAAGGTTTTTGTGTTTTCTCTCCTGAGGACTGGAACGGGTCTGGCAAGGATTCCACTTTGTATGCTGCTGAGGATTTGAAGAAATGTCTTGAGGGATTGGCACGCCACTTATTTGGTACATTAAGATCCAATAAACAATCTATATTCTTCAGCAAGTGTAAATAACTTCAAAGATGGTTTATTAAGAGTTGTTTAGGATGATTATTTCATTAATTTAAGAAGAAGTTGGGGAAATATACATGAAATAATTTGATCTGAGCTTCTTTTTTTGGCTGCCAGGTTCGGTGGAGATGAGATGGGTTGATACATATTTCCCATTTACCAATCCATCTTTTGAGCTTGAGATATATTTTAAGGTAGTCTATGAGTCTTTCGTTTTCATATCTTTGCTTTAAAGAGACATATAATACTTCTATTTTTGTGTGGTCTCCTTTTCCCAAATACATATTGGTGTTATTGGATAGAAATTATAGCATCTAACACAAACTTCAGTTTCTCATCTAACACAAGCTTTATCTGGTTATCGGTTCAGGAAGACTGGTTGGAGGTTTTGGGCTGTGGGGTGACCGAGCAAGTAATTCTGAAACAAAGTGGATTAGAAAATAATGTTGCTTGGGCCTTCGGACTTGGACTTGAGAGACTTGCTATGGTTTTGTTTGACATACCTGATATACGATTTTTCTGGTCATCCGATGAACGATTCACGTCCCAGGTGATTACTTGGGTGACAACTTCAAATTTTAGGTTATGAGACTAATCGTCTAAAAATATGAATTATTTTCTCACATTAATGTATTTGATGTTACATGCAGTTTGGAAAAGGAGAACTTGGAGTGAAATTCAAGCCATATTCAAAGGTAAAACACTTAATGTCCATGTCTCGTAGACTAATGAACTCTAGTTGAAGACTTATCTGTATTGTATGTTTAACGATGGCAAACAAAATTTTGTTCTGCAGTATCCTCCTTGTTACAAGGACATCAGTTTCTGGATAAGTGATTTGTTCACAGAGAATAATTTTTGTGAAGTTGTTAGAGGAATTGCTGGGGATCTTGTTGAAGAGGTATCTTATATCTTGATTGTTTGGGAGAGAATATTAGCTTTTACAGGAATCAAATTTACTTTTCAGCTATCCTTTAATTGTATCATCATATTCTTCAGTGTTCCTTTGTTTATAGCCTTTATTGCATTCACAGGTGAAGTTAATTGACCAATTCACCAATAAGAAGAAAGGGCTGACGAGTCATTGTTACAGAATCGTGTTCCGTTCCATGGAGCGGTCTCTTACGGACGAGGAGGTCAATGATCTGCAGGTAATCACTTTTGCTTCTCCTTTCATCATTAACATGTAAGATATTCAAAACCGTTTCATAGACAAAATGAAATTTTCCAAATCGTGATAGCAAGATAGAATTGGTTGTGTATATGTTGTTAGTGTTAAATGTGTTGAAATGGTGACTTATCGAAATGCAGAGTAAAGTGCGTGATGAGGTGCAGAAGAAGCTAAATGTCGAATTAAGGTGAGAATTTTGAAAAGAGTAGCGTTGTTGCAGACAGTGATGAATATTGAAGGTTTGGCATTGTTATTCCTACATAAACTTTATTTACTTCTGGCAGAATTGCATTACCCTCAAAAAAATATATGTACATTGGTTTCGTTATTCTAAAGGAATGAAAAATAAGGTGTCCGTTTTATGCCTCGAGTTCCCAGATTTTGTAGCTGTTTACATCTGAATAGTTTGTAGCAATGCATTTTTACACAAAAGAAATTGAGTTGTCTCAGTGATCCACAACACTACAAGCTGCAACTTTTCTTCAAAATCGTTTCAGCTTTGCCTCGACAAGAGCTCCTTTGACTCAAGGGTTGATTCTACTAAGTGTATTCGCATATGTATAGCTTGAAAACGAAACAAAAAGCTTTCGAAACCTACACAATCACAACAAAAAAGCAGCGATACATGTTTCAGTTCTTATCATTCACATTCATCATGATCAAAGGTAAAGAACATACTATATCATATTTAGAGAATGAGACATACCAAACCCACTGGCTTAAATGTTGTGCCATTGCTTTGAAGCTTTTCCAAGGCTGCTCGTTTATGATGATTACCTTGCTCGGATGTATTTTGGCGGATAAAATTGACAGCCAAATGTCGACAGGTCCACAGTACTTGCGAAAGATATTAAGGCTTACCTGATGTACAAAATCAAGTATTCTTTTAGGATGATAGGAGCTTGCAGATACTTTTAAGTTCCGGGAAAAAAGTAAGACTTACGAGTTCCCAAGCTTTGACATTTCTTCCTGAATTAGTCTGCAAGAACTTTCTGCATGTACAACAAAGTGATGAGGAATGATTTTGCGGTTTGATGACTAAGGTATTAAAAGAAGTCTGACGTACAATACTCCACGATGCACATCTCGGTGATTGCAATGACCCGAAACACCATAGTTATCGAATGTTATTATCTGAAAACACCACATAGAGAATAAGATGCAGAAATATTTCTAAGTGACATCCTGATGAGTGTCTTTAACGACGCTGTAAGAGCCAAGTCATACTGTGTGGATATCGTGTTTAGTGACTTCTTCTTCGATGATCTCTGTTAGCAAATCGTGGCTCCATAATTGGCCAAAACCATCCTGCGAGATGACCCCCAATGAGATTATATATAAAGAGATACACATGTACTGGGGAGATATAATAGAACTAAACCTGCAAATTAGGATGGTTCAGAATCTTTAACTGTTGAAGCGGAACCTACATCATGTGTTCAATATATCTATTAGCAAAAACATGTTCTTCACTGCAATGACAAGAAACATTATAATAGATCCCTTCTTTATCAAAATGGATTACCTTGAGCACCGCACATGCCCGATGCAGCTCATTGTTCCTAATGCTTCCCATACCATCAGCGTTACCTGAAACAAAATAAATTCACCTTTACTATAAGGGAACCTAATCTGCAACTTTAGTAGACATTAATCTCTTCTCTTCAATGAAACTAGAATTTTCTCAGTACTTGACCAATTCAACAACTTTGAAAAGGAAAGTAATACACCAACCTAGAAAGTATGAGAAGACATATATTACCAGTGGACAAGCATAACATGTGAAGATTGCAAGCATTGGAAGCTAAGTAGTTTATTGTTGGAGAAAAGAACCTGTCAAGAATGTCCATGACTAATCTCTCAGCATAATCATAAGAAGAAGAAGAAGAACAATAATAATCTTGACATTTCATTGATTCCAACAACAGACAGAGAGATACATTCTCAAAATCTTACATCGATTCATCATCAGGATGTGCGATAACAAACAGTACATTTTTCTTCTGAGGGGTTTTACCTGAAATCAAATACAAAAAGATATCAAATTCTGTAGAAAGAAAAAAAGATTAGCTTTTGAAAGAAAGAAGCTATTGAGATGGTGGAAACCATCATCGGGCTACTTGCCATCATCAAGAATAGCAGCTCCGGAGATAGATGTTGCTCGGAAGAATATTTTGCAGAAAGAAGCCAACCATATAACAATCAGAGAAACAGAAACCACAAGCCATGCCATCTGACACCATAAATCATATTAGGTGGGCACTGAGCAGATCAAAGACTTTGTTCAATTTCAACAATGAACAAAGCAAACAAATAAACAAAAAAGTTTCAAAATTTGTAAGCAATCAAGTTCACATTCGGAAGAAACTCTTTGTTTGCCCAAATTCCAGATTCATGAGTTCACATTGAAGAATGAAGATAAACATAATAGAAACATTATTCTCATATTCGGAGGATCAAGCTAAGTAAAATCAAAGACTGAAACAGCTAAACCAAAGAAGAGAATCTACCAAAGCTGGGATGAGAAGGTAAGGCTTGACGACCGATGAGGCGCCGTTAGAAGCTGATCGACGGCGAGAATGAGGAAGGAAGTGATCGCAAATAATCCGACGGAGAATATTATTTAGGCCCAACTACGGCCCAAAGTATTGGGTCGGATCACTTCTGTTTGTTGGATCTAATAAGTAAATTAAAGACTTTTGAATTATGTTGTGAGCCCAATACTATAATTCAAAAGAAAAGAAGAAAAAAAAAACAAAATTTCGTTTATTAAGGCATTTATGAATCCCAATACGTATTTGTTTTTGTGATTGCGTTTGAGTTCAGAAACGGGATTCTTGTTAAAAAAAATGATGAGTTCACGAGTTAAGTTAAAACTATACTTTAACTTATCTAATTACCATAATTAGGAGCATAAAGTATACAAAAAAAATTCCCGACAGATCAAACTGCCTTCACGTTACTTATGCTCCCACCTTATTATATACTGTTATATTTTTATCATTATACAAACTGCCTTTTATTATTATTCTTTCAGATCAAGCTTTTTCCAATTCACCAAAACACAGTAACATGCATAATGATTAGTCACAAGTTGAACTATTTTAAAATTCGATGCTTTTCTTCTATGTCATATGTGCCTATGAACGCGTAAGTTCCGTGTTAATTAATTATCGGTTAAGAATTATATAGATTCATATATGTTATTATTATCACGAAAACAAATGGTACGATCTATATAGCAAAACTGTACTATTAACTAAACTTGTTGTTTTCCAACAGTTTTTACCATGTGTATTTGTTAATGTCAGACGTATAAAAAATAAACGTGTGATCCATATAAATAATTATGGTTTTGGTAGTAATTGAATATAAATTAGATCAGAACAAATGCAGTCTTGTGATTTGTGACATTATATGACAGTGAAAACATGTACGAATCGTTACGGAAGATTCCGTATATATTTTTTTTTTTTTCCAATTTTATGGGCTGGAAATTTATTTTATTTTGTTGGTTTGTTATGCTTCTGATCATTTGTTAGTATCATTTTAGATGGAAGATTTGCGAGAACGTATTTGGCTTCAACAAAAAATCTAAAGACAAGATACTGAAATTGGTTTTGTAATGAATTACTCATGTACTAATACCCAAATTTATTACTTACAGTTTGGTGTCATGAAGCCTTAAGCCTACATTAATTACTAGTTATACTCTAATAATCTGTCACATTTGATTGGTTTTGTCAGAATTCCGATTCCCAATGCTCAATCATTTTGCTGGTCTCAAGATATTTACTAAGCTAAATACATTTTTCATTTTTCCATAATACTTGGAAATAAGACCATCTTTTAGTCTTTTACCATATGTAGTTTTTTTAATGGATTTAGTTTATAATGGTCTGACTTCTATGTGAATGTAAAAATAACTTACTTACTTGAATATTGATTAAAAGATCCACACGGAGATCATGTTAAACTTTTATTTTTAAACATAAGATATTCCTAGGATTAATAGTTGAAATTTTATGAAAATAATATAAAATTAATATCAAAATTAAGAAAATAGTTTAGATTTTGTGAGAGTTAAAAGGTGTTAAAATTAGTCCTAATCCAAACTCCAAATTATAAACTGTAAAGTATCTGTATATATTTCTTCATAAACCCTGGAAATTAAACTCAAATTAAGATTTCAAAAAATAAATCATAAACCCTAACTCTTAAACTTAACCCTAAGACTTGATTTCTCGCCCTAAAATCTACAGAGAATGGTGACCTAACCTTTTTAAATTTTGACACTTTTATATCTTTAGCTTATATATATATTTTATTTTTTCAATTATCTCATATTTTACGCAATTGTTTTTATTTATTTAAGAGTGCTAGAAAAATAAGTATTTGTAAATCGTATAACAATAATAATATTTAAAAACAAACGTTACGTACGGACCACAATATGCATATATGTACATATGCACATGTGAAGCAGAATTGGGTGGATTGAGAATGAGAGGAGAAGCACATGGAAGTACACTTGCATGAACATGTTTGTATTCATAGGCAACCACTTTCAATTTTATATAATGACTAGTTTGCAAACATTATTACCCTTCCTTTTTGTTTTTGGTATATCAAAACATTACTCCTCCTACTAGATGATTTCTTTTATATATTGTGTACTTTCTACAGTATTTTTGTTTACCGGAAAATTCTCTCTTTTTTATAAGAAAACTTTTTCCGGACCAAACATGGTTTTTTGTCTTTTGATACGAAGTTTCCTCTTCAAGTGGAACTTGAATTCGGGTTAACCCACACTTGACTAACAAAAATAACAATTCTATTTCTCTATATGGCTCAGTTATTAGCTTTTTTTGGCTTTCCATTTTCACCTTTTAATTTGAACTGAAATATTTGATACCACACTAAAATATCTCTCTTTAACTAACCATATGGTTATATACTACACTTTGCAACTAATTGATAACTATATTTATTTTAGTAGTTTTATTTTCGTTGTACCAAAGCCGTCCAATACTAATTGATTAAACTGTTATTTCAGTTTCTATAAGTTCTCGTTGAATCCCTTAAACTTGTAGCTTTTTTATTTGTTTTTGCCGGGCTTGTTGTAGAAATTTCGAAGATTGGTCTTATGTAGAAAATTAAAGAGAATATTCTTAGAGTACTTTGTTAGAGGACCACCATTGATGTTTGGATTGTTTGTAGTAAATATTGTATTAAATTGAATTGTATATTTTAAATAAATAGTGAAACAATAGACAGTTCACAGTTGGAACATAAACTAAGAAATAATTTCATACGTTCTAATATATATATGCATACAATTTTGTTTTAACGTAACTACTTGTATTTTAACATATATACATAATAGCAAAAATATTCTTAATCAAACCAAACTTGTCTTACATATTTTTTATTTTGTCATCTCATTAATCTATTTTTGAAAAGTTTGTATTTGTGAGATTTCTATATATTTTTATGGATATACAAAGTGAATTTAATCCAATAAATGATCTTCTGTTATAAAAACAATGAATCAAATGGATTGGCCTACATGAAGCTTTGGTTTGGGGACAAAGAAAATATAGAGAGGGAAAGGTCTCACAAGTCACAAAATATTATACAAAAAAATAAAAACAAAGCACATGTTCTGACACATGAACATGGTTCCTTCTTCACTTCTCCTTTTCTTTCTAACAGCTCATTTCTCTCTATCTCTCCACTCTTCCACTACTCTCAGCCTCCCACTCAATTCATTCTTCTCTTTCCCTTGCATTTTATAATGCTTTTTGCCTTTTTTTCCCTTATATTAGCATTGCATTGTCATAAATTCCTATGTATATGTTACAACTGATGATTGATTTTCTTGTTCTTTAATTGTTTATAGTATATATATAGAGCTAGGGAGCTAATTTATGTATATATGTATAGACATGGCTTCTCTATAAGCTTAATTGTACATGTGAAGGACAGAAAGAGAAGTGTATTAATTGTATTGGACTATTCTTTCTTTGTCATTTGATAAAGTGGCCACTCTTATGCTATCTACTCATTAATGTCCATACACACTGACTCCTAAACTTACGTATGATGATCTTTGCATTTACATGTATAGTAATCCTGCATGCGTTAAACTAGTTAAACAAGAGTAAAAAAGTTGTGTCTGCTAGACAATGACTCAAATGATAACATTTTAACCAAAACATTTGCTCACCTCCATAAGAAGTTGAATGTTTCGATAAAGCTTATATAGGTTAAATCTTAAAAAGTTAGAAACTAGACTTAATTACAAGTGTTTCTTGAATCGATTAGTGGTATATATACATAACATTCATATGATTTCCATATAATTTAAAAAGAGGAAATACGAGAGGGCATCCGGTAGCATCTGCCCAAGTGTCAGCTCGCCGGACGGCCAGAAAACAAGGCGGGGGAAATGATCAAACGGCGGAGAAAGGAGGAGAGAAAGGCGGGAGCATGTGGAAGAGCAAAACATAAGAATGTTTCCAAAGGATAAATAATATCATACACTGTTTTGAAAAGAAAAAGTCTCTCTAATAAAATAAGTTTAGCAAAACAAAATTAAGGGAGAGGGGTTCACTAAGAGCACGTGCTGCCTGATTCTCCATTTGCTCTTAAGAGAGACCTCAAATCTTTTTAATTTTTCTTCCGAAACAGCTGTTTCATAGCTGTCCGATCTCTCTCGCCCCCCATGTGACCCCACTCAGAGATATAAACCCTTTGAGATCGAATCCATTTATATAATTTTATTTCGCTTTATTCTATTATAAAAATTATCTTATCTCATGCATCCCTCTCTCTTTCTATCTCTTACTTCTGTTTTGTATAACTACTCTTTGTTATACATAGCCATTTTAGTTACTCTGGTTTGTTTCTCATCCCATTCTCTCTCTCTTTCTCTAATGGTTCTTAATCTGTTTTAGCATTTTGATCATCTAAAACTTTCAATTTCTCTCTTGATCCTCACTTGAATTTTTTGTTGTTTCTCTCAAATCTTTGATCCTTTCCTTTGTTTTTCATTTGACCTCTTACAAAAAAATCTGGTGTGCCATTAAATCTTTATTAATGGCACAACTTCCTCCGAAAATCCCAACCATGACGACGCCAAATTGGCCTGACTTCTCCTCCCAGAAACTCCCTTCCATAGCCGCAACGGCGGCAGCCGCAGCAACCGCTGGACCTCAACAACAAAACCCTTCATGGATGGATGAGTTTCTCGACTTCTCAGCGACTCGCCGTGGGACTCACCGTCGTTCTATAAGCGACTCCATTGCTTTCCTTGAACCACCTTCCTCCGGCGTCGGAAACCACCACTTCGATAGGTTTGACGACGAGCAATTCATGTCCATGTTCAACGACGACGTACACAACAATAACCACAATCATCATCATCATCACAGCATCAACGGCAATGTGGGTCCCACGCGTTCATCCTCCAACACCTCCACGCCGTCCGATCATAATAGCCTTAGCGACGACGACAACAACAAAGAAGCACCACCGTCCGATCATGATCATCACATGGACAATAATGTAGCCAATCAAAACAACGCCGCCGGTAACAATTACAACGAATCAGACGAGGTCCAAAGCCAGTGCAAGACGGAGCCACAAGATGGTCCGTCGGCGAATCAAAACTCCGGTGGAAGCTCCGGTAATCGTATTCACGACCCTAAAAGGGTAAAAAGGTAATTAACATTTTTATTTACTATTTCCCAAAACCCCAAGGAAGGTCATGCATGCACGTACAGTTTATAATAGTATCTGATAATTCGATACACCGTTTTTATAAAATAGTTAAATTAGTGTCACATCGATAAAATCTAATTTTTGTTTTTGCTGAAATTTTCTACAGAATTTTAGCAAATAGGCAATCAGCACAGAGATCAAGGGTGAGGAAATTGCAATACATATCAGAGCTTGAAAGGAGCGTTACTTCATTGCAGGTAATTAATTTACACACAAAGATATACTATGTTTATTAATGTAAAACAATCTAAATAAAAAGTTTAAATACTGATCAACAAATCATTTAAAATTGTGGAATGAAGACTGAAGTGTCAGTGTTATCGCCAAGAGTTGCGTTTTTGGATCATCAGCGATTGCTTCTCAACGTCGACAATAGTGCTATCAAGCAACGAATCGCAGCTTTAGCACAAGATAAGATTTTCAAAGACGGTAATTTTCTATTTTGAACTTTTTTTCAATTTTCTAACATTGTATAAAATTCTTCTGAATATATTTTTCAGGGATACTATCAAACTATAGAAATTTGTTTGTTTTTTTTTACTATTATTGTCTGAAGTTTCACTAGCTCCATGTATTTAATAGTCACTGACAATATATAGGCTCGACCAATAATTATTCTTTAGTAATATAAACTATATACAAGGAAGTACTTGCGGCAATGCATGCTTCATGATTCATAAAATTACAAACATGAAATATATATTGTCCTGCTTGAATAGATTTAGTAAGGTTTATATATATCTATAGCTAATTATTTTATAACATGGATCTAGCTAGTAATAATGAATCACAAGATCAATAGAGTTTAGTATGATTAATAAGTTAGAACAACTGTCCATGTGTGAACATATATATGAGATAAGTATAGATATTTATGTTAACATGAAACATGTGAGTACTCATTGAATATTTAGGTTTATTGACAACACTGATAATTGTAAATTTTAATATTTTCAGCTCATCAAGAAGCATTGAAGAGAGAAATAGAGAGACTTCGACAAGTATATCATCAACAAAGCCTCAAGAAGATGGAGAATAATGTCTCCGATCAATCTCCGGCCGATATCAAACCGTCCGTTGAGAAGGAACAGCTCCTCAATGTCTAAAGCTGTTCGTTCACTAAGATCTTTCTTTTCATGGCGAAAAGATTCTTGACTATAAAACCTCTTTGTGTCAAGAAATTAATTTATCAAAGAAGATGGCCTTTTTTATTTGATCTAATCACATTTTTTTAAGTTGTGATGAATTTGCTTTTGATGTATCTGTTTTTTTTTTTTTTTTTT
>Ga0041059_1000550_pt1 | contig 28909 bp, 26 predicted proteins | sample AraColnosormetaG_FD_56232 | JGI IMG/M metagenome (GOLD analysis project Ga0041059, IMG submission 56232) | Arabidopsis roots microbial communities from North Carolina, USA - Col MF nosort | ecosystem: Host-associated > Plants > Roots > Unclassified | place: USA: North Carolina | collected... | reverse complement strand
TTTTTTTTTTTTTTTTTTGGTCTTCAGCGATTTTTTGTTGTCGTTATTGTGTGTAGTAGGTGTGATTTTTTTTCTTTTCTTCCTGGGGATTTTTGTTGTTTTCGTTGAGAAAGTCTTCTTTGGGGGTTTGGTTGCGCTGAAGGAAGAAGAAGAAGACGAAATAATGGAAAATTAAACAACGAAAATTAGGGAAAATTAGAGAATTAAGAAAGGTTTTATTCAATCGGCGCGTTTCAAAAGTCTACGCGATTCTCGAGATTCATTTTCAAATCCTTCTTCCTCGGGATCTATAGTATAGAGCTTCAGTAATTTTGTCCTCTTGAGGTATTTGTTTGAAGAAGATACGAATTGATTTTTAGCTGAATGAATCCATTTTGGCAGCCAAGCTTTTGTTGAAGAGTTCGATGGTCAACGTTACGCTAATTTCTTATTTGACAAATTAGTTGTTGTCTTCCTCTTCTTCTGACATTGTGCCATTTAACAAATACTTCTTCTCTGATCCATTATTGTTTTTTTGTTTGCAGAGACGTCTAAAGAAGCTTGAAACCATTATTAGAGTATTTGACAATGGAAGGAGAATCCAAAGGATTAATCGTTGGGATCTCACTAGGTTTGGTGATTGGTGTTGTCTTAGCTATCTCAGCTTTGTTCTGCTTTAGGTATCATAGAAAAAAGTCTCAGATTGTGAATAGTGGATCACGAAGAAGTGCAACCATTCCCATCAGAGAGAATGGAGCTGATTCGTGTAATATAATGTCGGATTCGACCATTGGTCCGGATTCACCTGTGAAATCTTCTAAGAATGGGAGGTCTGTTTGGCTTGAAGGGTTTAGTAAGAGGAGTAATGTCATCTCTGCTTCTGGCATTTTGGAATATTCTTACAGGTTTGTCTCTTCCTCTGACAAATCTTAGTTTCCTGATTAGGTTATTATTTTATTGTCTTAACTATACTCAGGACTAGACTTCTCTTGTTATAGTAGTTACTTTGGTTATTATTTCAAAGTTTGAAAGTTCATTAAAAAGGGGAATGCTGTTGTGGATATGAGAAGGTCTTGCATTCTTGGGGTTATATTCCGTTTTTGACATATGGTCTTTGGTGATTGCTTCAGGGATTTGCAGAAAGCGACGTGTAATTTCACGACTTTGATAGGCCAAGGAGCATTTGGACCTGTCTACAAAGCTCAAATGTCTACTGGTGAGATCGTGGCTGTGAAAGTTCTAGCCACTGATTCTAAACAGGGCGAAAAAGAGTTTCAGACAGAGGTAAGATATATCTATGGATTCATTTCCGAAGAACAAGTTAGTGTGTAAAACATGTAGCATTAGGCAGACTTTTAAGCATTACAATAGGCTTTCTGAAATCTCTAATACTCAATTTATTAGTTGTGTCATCTATAAGACAGGCTACATGAATGAACAATCTATATATCTTACTCTCTTAGTATCTGCTTAGTTTCTTGAAAAACTCATCCACTCGCCTTAATCTTTTCAGGTTATGTTATTGGGAAGGTTGCATCACCGTAACCTAGTGAACTTGATTGGATACTGTGCAGAGAAAGGCCAACACATGCTTATATATGTTTACATGAGTAAAGGAAGCTTAGCTTCTCATTTATACAGTAAGTAACTACCTGGTTATACATACCATATTAATCTGCTTGTCACTAAATGAACTGTTAATGCAATGTTGAGCTATTCGGTATCTTTGTAGAACATTTATTGAGTTGATGGTTTAGACTTCACTAAATGATGAGCCTTGGTAAAGATTTGAGATGCACTAAAATGGTACTTTTGATACAGGCGAAAAACATGAACCGCTGAGCTGGGATTTGAGAGTATATATTGCTTTAGACGTGGCACGTGGTCTAGAGTATCTTCATGATGGGGTAAGCTGCTTGCTAAAACCATTCACCATTTTAATGCATCTCTTAAACAACAACTTCAAAACTCATGTTCTAATCAATTGTTCCAGGCTGTTCCTCCTGTAATCCACAGAGATATCAAATCTTCCAACATCTTGCTGGATCAATCTATGAGAGCTCGGGTAAACATATCTTCTTTCTCTTTGAAATCTCAGTCTATTGAACCACCTCAAGTTTCTAATGGTGATCTTCTTTAACTTCAGGTTGCTGACTTTGGCCTCTCCAGAGAAGAAATGGTAGACAAACATGCAGCTAACATCAGAGGAACATTTGGCTACCTCGATCCCGAATACATTTCAACAAGAACATTCACCAAGAAAAGCGATGTCTATGGCTTCGGAGTTTTGCTTTTCGAGCTTATAGCAGGAAGAAATCCTCAACAAGGTCTAATGGAATTGGTTGAGCTGGTAACATAAAACTAAAAAGTCCTCGAAATCTCCAATTGTTTTGTTTGGAGAATTGCATGTAAAGACTAAACGTTTTGTTGTTGTTGATGAACAGGCGGCTATGAATGCAGAGGAAAAAGTCGGATGGGAAGAGATAGTAGATTCAAGATTAGATGGGAGATATGATTTACAAGAAGTGAATGAAGTAGCAGCTTTTGCTTACAAATGCATCTCTCGTGCACCTAGAAAACGTCCTAACATGAGGGACATTGTTCAGGTTTTGACTCGTGTTATTAAAGTGAGACATTGCAGAAAGCGGCAGAAGAATTCTCCGTCGCCGTCTCCACGGCTTCCTCCTCCTCCTCCGATAGTGGAGGAGTCAGAAGGTGAGTTAACTGCAAACGGATCATTACGATCAGAAATTCATCGGAGGGATAATTCCTTGGACAGTAGTATAGCTGAAGACGTGATTTTGTAAACAAAATGAAAAAAAAGTCTCAATTTTTTTAATTATTATTAACTTTTAAAATGTGATTTTGTTTTTCAATTCTTTTGGGTTTTTAGACGCTAGATTGTCTATATTTGTGAATGAAAATTTGTTCTTTGTTTTTTCGTGTTAAAACGAGTTCAAAACTGGAGAACCATATTATATATTTGGGCTATGAAAAGAATTGAATTCAAGGCCCAATTAAAACCTAGCCTAGCCCATTAAGGTTTAGTGATAATACAGTGTCGTTTAATCGTTTATCCAATTTTTATCGTCATCTGTGGAACGGATAGGACGAAGGAAAAAGAAGAAGAGTGAAAGTTGCAGAGCGAGAAAAAATGGCAACCATGTCTGCTCTTCAGAGCTCTTTTACTTCTCTTTCTCTATCTCCCAGCTCTTCCTTCCTCGGCCAGCGTTTAATTTCCCCGATTTCCCTCTCCGTCACTTCTCCGGTAACTTTAATTTTCGATTTCTGGTCAATTCAGGTTTTTAATCATTGTTCAAGCTTTTAGGTTATGTAGTTCACTTGTTTGCGTAATAGATTAGGTTCATGTCTTCGCTTTTCATATCCAAACCCATTTCATCAAGTAACTCTCAAATTGAATCTGTGTTGTTGCTCATTTTAAGTTTGAATTTTGCTTACTGGGATATAAAATTTTGTGCATTGTCTATGTTTAAGTGTAACTACTGAATTGAGATGAAAGTTATGAGGACTTAAAACGTCATCCTTTAGACTGATTGACTAGTTATTGGTTTGGAATCAATGGACTAGTACTTGTAAATGCTATACTTTTTAAACGAACGAAAATGTGCGTGTGATGGCTCACATTGAGTAAAGTGGCTATCTTGTTCATTTGGTTGTGATTTTTTGCATTTTCTTATGAAATGCAAAATAGCTGCAATAGGATATGGTTTCTTTGTTACTCTGCTGATTATTTTATACTCATTGCAGGTCAAGCCCGCTGAGAACCCATGTCTTGTTCTTGCAAAGGTTAGTCCACAGATCCATTACATTAACATTCTGCATTATTCGTTAATATACTAGCTTTGAAACCACAATAATTCTTTAGATTTTGTACACATCAAAAGCAAAAAGGAAAACTGTTGATAGATTCTTTTGAAACAATGAGATTGGAAGATGATTTATGTGTTTTGCGTTTTCAGCTCAAGCGTTGGGAACGAAAAGAATGCAAACCAAACAGTCTTCCGATTCTCCACAAAATGCATGTCAAGTTTGGAGATACAGTCAAAGTAATATCTGGACGCGACAAGGGTAAAATCGGAGAGGTTACTAAGATTTTCACTCACAACAGTACCATTGTGATCAAAGATGTGAACCTCAAAACAAAACACATGAAGAGCCGAGAAGAGGGAGAGCCTGGTCAAATTGTCAAGGTCAGAAATCATAGTTTTGTAGCTTTCCTTTACTTTGCAAGATTGGAGTGATGATTGAAGATTGTGCGAAATGTATTATGCTTTCCAGATAGAAGCACCTATCCACAGCTCAAATGTGATGTTGTATTCAAAAGAAAAAGACGTAGTAAGCCGGGTGGGTCACAAGGTACTTGAAGATGGACAGAAGGTAAGATATCTGATCAAAACAGGGGAACTCATCGACACCATTGAGAAGTGGAAGCTACTTAAGGAGGCTAAGGATAAGGAAACCACCCAAGTTGCAGTTACCTCCGCATCTTAGCGTCTCATTTCTTTCTTCTTCAGTGCACTTTTGATATAATAGACCTATGCATTGGATGGATGTATTGAATCCCTTTTAAGGTAAATTATAATATTTCTGCTCCCCTCATGAACACCTCTTAGCATGATTTAACATATTAATCGAACTAAAGCCGGGTACTCTTGAGTCTTGTCTATATCAATATTGATCGTTATTGACAATGTTAGACCGGCCTATCAAATAAACTGAACCAAAAACTAAACATATTAATGACTCCGCCATAACCTTAAGCACCTACAGTAATTTATTCAAAAGATACAATCTTTAAAATGAGTGCACGTTACAAAGTTAAAGCAAACAAAGTTTCGAGGGAACAAAGTGCAAACGCTTCAAAATGGTTAAACCATGTTCTTGAAGTTGTCAGAAATCAGGTCGCTTTTGGGTTTGCGTACCTTCATCTGCGTACACCGTTTCCACTTTACATATAATACCAGTAGATACACGAGGAATAAGCCCCCTTCATATATGATGAGGAAGAAGAATGAGAGACCATGCATCATGTACATCAAAAGGAAATAAGAGAAGACGAGGGGCACCGTAATAATGAAATACCACCACTCATATGCTCTGCCAACTGGTAAGAGAATAAATGAAAATAGGATAGCTATGGAAAACGCTACCGTATTGCATCCCCATAGTTGGAATTCCGAAAACCTCATACCATTCTTTTTAACTTTATCTAGTTTTTCTTTGTCTAGCAGTTGGGCTGCAGTCTGAAAAGTGGCTGAGATTATCAAAGCTGCTATTACTAGAAGAGCGTTACGTGATCCGTCTGATATGCGACTCCTGTAACGTGCAATTCGCGTCTTGCAATGTTCCTTGAAAGTGACCGGTTCCCTCAGGAAGATATACCATTCCTGAATTCCGGATAGAGAGCCTCCGGTCTTACCACCGGACATTTGTATGATTTCCTCTATTTCTTTGTTCATGTGAGATCCTCTGGCTCGTAAGACATCAAGGGCCGTCATGCCACTTTTGTTCTGGATGTTCCGGTCCAGTGACAGGCATTTTACCAGCTGTTTTACTACCTGAATAATAACATAAATTATTCAAAGAGGATGTGAGTTTAATGATGTTAAGACTTAAGAATGACATAAATGAGTGTTTGGTCTAACAACTTCTTGGTCAATTTAATTTCTGATAGTATGTGGTTATATTGAATTACATATTCACATCCCAAATATACTAGCGTATAATTAAAGAGAACACGGATCAACCATTTAAACATCTTATGGACGATAAAACAAAAAAGTTCAAACCAAATTTGAATGACTGACTTTAAAAGACAAAAAAAATAAAAGAGAAAGTACATACCTTGTCATTGTTCTCGTATGCAGCTAGGTGCAAAACCGTGTTGCCTCCACGATCACGTCTGTTTAGGACGTCGATGAACACATCATCACTATCGCGCATTTTCTGCATCCACCCTGTGAGAACTTTGAGCTGCTCGTATTTATCGTTCATAATCGTGATGTGTAAAATCGTTTCTCCATTTACATTCACATCTTTAATGCTTTCAGGACATGCTAGGAGAAAATCTGTAAGAAGGTCTACGTCACCTTTCTTTGCCACAAGATGCAATGGTGTCATACCTGTCGTCATTATAACCATATAAAAAGTCTCTAGCTTATCAAGTAACTTTATATTATATGTTTCAAATAAATTCTGTTAAAGATTTTGAAACTTATATTACAAAAAAAAAAAATGATTTTTGAAGAAGCTATACCTCCTCTACCACGAATACGAACAAGACTGGGATCAACCTTGACTAGCTCTAGTGCTAACTCAACCTGGTCGTTTTCGACAGCGAGATGCAACGGACTTAACCCATACTCGTTAAGTTTTTTGGCAAAAGATGGCTTTAGAATCATCAGTTCCATTGCCAAATCTAACTTCCCAGCAGATGACGCTTCATGGAGAGGTGTGTGGATGATAGGTAAAACGTCAACTTTTTGAAGAATATCGGGAGCCGCTTGAATAAGAGAATATAAATCATCAACACTACCCGATTGAGTAACCAAAAGCAATTTTGAATCCATACTTACAAAGAAAGAAAAATAATTGTAAGGACCAAGAAACTAGTGTCGTTATATTTAACATATGGGAGCATAGTTATTTTGTAGTATTTTTCATTTCTGAGTAGTGAGTCTATTGACTATTGACTTAATTGGCACCACTTAAATTGGTCACTCGAGTGGTTGCCAAAAAAACTGGAAAGAAGAACTAAAAAGCTTCTCACCTAATGCAGAATAAGTAAATCAACGCTTGGCTAGGATACAAAAAAGTGGTAATAGTATCATTTAGGTTATGTTCTTTTCCTCATCTAGAATTTGCATCCAAATCGATGATTTGTTATTTTGACTGAATCATCTATCTAAATGAATTCGAAAAATTGACCTAATCTTTAAAACTCATGAATGATGCTCAATTTTGCATATACACGTAAATCAGTTTGCAGCTTCATCCAAATGAATTATCTGAATGAGCAAACGAACAGCGGAACATGGCCTAACTCTAATGGAAGAAGAAATATAATATAAGGAAATTTAGGGGTCCTTAGATCATCTGTAATCCTCTTGATATCCTGCCTTTCTCTTGCATCATTTCTGACTTATAACTTTCCTCCATGAGACATTTTTCTGTTGAAATGTTAGCACGTTAGGACTTTTCTAAAGGCGCCAGAAAATCCATTATGTTGCAGGCCAAAATTTGTCTCGTTTTTTTCTCCCATGCGATTGTTGGATGAATACTAAATTGTAGATAATGATAAGATTTGAATACAGTTTCTATAACAACCTTATCGATTTCCTTTTTTTCTTTTTGAAACAATCAGTTCACGAATCAGATATAAATCAATAATTCAACCAGAGCCAATGAGTCTTATTCTCCACTAATAGCCAATGTGAGATTCAATTCTGAGTAGTGACTAATGAGTCTATTGACTTAATTAGCACCAATTAAATTGGTAACGAATTAAAGGCTGTTTCTCATCTATTGCAGAATAAGTAAATCAACGCTAGGATACATAAATGTTGTCTTGGACTGTTAGTGAGGCCCAGCGGCGGATACATGTTATGTTCTAGAGTGACATATTTGTCACTTATGGTGTTTCTAGAATTCAAAAAAAAAATAAAAAAAAAATCATATAATTTAGATTGAATTTGACCCCAAAAGACTAAAAAAAACCAACTTACAGATTAGTTTACAATATGAAAGAGTACTCAAAAACATTGGAATATGTTTGTACAAAGCGTATTAACAAACTTACAATCAAACATGAATAATGCTCCCAACATCCTGTGAAGGTCGATCATTGGCTTAGGTCATAGACGTGAAGCCTTCAAAAGTCAGCTCACTTTTTGGTTCTGGTACCTTCTCCTGCTTAGCCCTCTTCCATCCCACGTATAGTACAAATACATAGATTAGAAATCCGAGTATAAATGCCATCATCAAGTATAAAGGCATACATAATATCGGGAATTGTATATACTTGAGAAACATGGAAAGTGCGTAAGAACAAACGAGAGGCACCGAAATAAAGATGTACCACCAATTATATGCTTTACCAACAGGTAAGAGTATAAATGTCAAGGCAATAGCCAAGCAAAATGCTATAGTATTGAATCCCCACACAAACAACACATTTATCATGATATTTCCCGTGTAATATATTTCATCTTTATCTTGCGGTTGGACGGCAGTTTGATATGTAGCTGTGATAATCAGAGCTGTTATTACTAGAAGGGCATTTCGTGTTCCGTCGGACATGCGGTTCTTATAGCGAGTCATTGTCGTGGAGCAATATTCTACAAAAGTTATGGGCGATCTCAAGAAGACAGATGCGGTCTTAACTTTTGATAGAGAAACCCCGCTCTTACCCCCTGAGTGTCGAATTATTTTCTCTGTTTTTATGTTCATGTGAGATCCATTAGTACGTAAAATATCAAGGGCTGTCATACCACCTTTGTTTTGGATGTCCCGGTTCAGCGATATGCATTTTAATAGTTCTTTGACTACCTGTAGAAGCTTCACGACAACCATTCATTAGAAAATCCTATAACACATAAATGGCCTTGAGAAGATTAATTAGAGTATTATATTTTTTATGACTTTTTTTATTAACCTATATCTTTGCATACTTTTGGTTTTTTTATCTTCTTCTTAATATAAGATTCAAAAATTTGAAGAACCATTAAACGATGAATATCGAATTGTAAAGACGGGTAAGAACATGCCTTATGATTATTCTTATAAGCCGCAAGATGCAAGATCGTGTTGCCATCACGATCACGTTTGTTCAAGACATGAATCTCAGTAGATGCAGCATCGCTTTTGTGCAATCTATGTATCCATCCTGTGAGCACTTTGAGCTCTTCGTATCTATCATTCATCACCGCAATATGTAGAGCAGTCTCGCCATTCACGTTCGTGTCTTTGATGCTCTCAGGACAAGCCAGTAAGAACTCAGTAAGAAGGTTGGCATCGCCCTTTTTTACTACAAGATGTAGTGGTGTCATGCCTGTATAGTTATGTGATTAAAAAAAAGAAATTTGACATCATCAAACTTTATATTATATGTTATAAAGATATGGAATTTAAGTTCTTTTATAGAATCCCCTACAACATAGATGCATCGACTTTTCTCCTGCTATAGCGCATCAACATAAAAACAAATATTTTCAGTTTGGAAAAATATCGAGGTAAGATATTTGTATATTAAGAAAGGGATATATATATATATGAACTAGAATATTTCATTTTGAAAACATGGTATTTTAGTTTTCCTTATCAAAGATTAAATCACTTGAAAAGTCTAAAAGCAAACAGTAATTTTTTAACTATTGTTTGATAAGAAAAAGACATATATATCAAATATTAACACAAGCACAACATTAAAACATTTAAACATATAAACACGAAGACAAACATAATAACAATCAAAGTTCTGATTGACCTACTAATTAAGAAACCAAGAACGAAGCAAATAATACCTTTTCTCCCAGCAACAAGAACGAGATCAGGATTAATCTTGACTAGTTCTAGTGCTAACTGAACTTGGTGGTTTTCGACAGCGAGATGCAAAGGACTAACCCCATCCGAGTTTAGTTTTTTGGCAAAAGTTGGTTTTAAAACCATCAGTTCCATCGCCAAATCTGTCTTTCCGGTTGATGAAGCTTCATGGAGAGGTGTGTGGACGAAAGGTAAAACATCAATGTTTTGTAAAATATATGGATCCTTGTGAATTAGAGCATATAAAGCATCAACGTTACCCGAATCAGTAACCCAAAGTAACCTTCGATCCATATAGCTACAAAGAAAGAAAACTGATTCCAAAGAACAGTTTCAACAATGAACAAATTGAAATATTGTCGTCGGTATATAAATTAAAGGAGAATATTAAGAAAATTATATACTACTAGTTTTACCGAGTATTGACTTAATCAATCAATACAATTGGTTAGTCAGAATGTTGCTAGGCAAAACGACGAGGACAACTTTTAGTAATGGAAGAATAAGTGTACTTTATTATACAAACAGTTGACTTAGATTTTATCTAATCAAAATAGTTTATGTTTTATAGGAGATAGTGCTTATTGCTTAATGATCAATGTTTCAAAATTAAAACTGCAATTAGATTTAGTTGCAATTAGCTTTTAAACCAAAAAAAAATGTAATTAGCTTTAGTTTGCATCTATATGCGTGTGTAAAAAGATGTCTTCGCTCCCAGTTACGAAGAAAATATATCTGAAAGAGTAACTAAAACATTACATCACACATCATCTTTTACAGTAATAAAATTATTTTTGAGCTTGTGTCATATTGCTCTGAATCCTTAATAATATTTTAAATTTTCTATAAATTAGTTATTGAAAACAAATATCTGTATATCAGTGATCAATTATCGGTATTTCTTCATAAAAAAAAAAAAAACTGATTAGGAACACTTGGATATTAGTTGTAGATCACATAATTAACGTCACATATTTAATCATCATTTCAAATATTTTACCATCGTATATTTCACATACTTTGAGCGTAGTATATAAACTTGTTAGAAGTGGATTACGTTTCCGTCATTATATAAAAGGATCCGAATATGACGACATAGATTTTTGTCGAGTGTTTCTGACCAAAAGAAAAAAATATTGTTGTCGACTGAAAAATCAAAATCAAAATTAATTCTCTTTGAGATGTCATGTGGTATGATCCCAACGTTACTTAGGTTGAAGCAGATACACTGTCCATATCAGGCCTCGTTGTCATTCATTCCAATATTTACAATATATTCATACCCCTTTTATAATATTAAAACTAGAGAAAATGGATATCCAAATTTTATTGTTTTATCCATGATTTTAATTTGTTCTGCCTCAATTAACACATTTACAATTCATCTTCAATCCAAAGTTAATAGGAATATACGCTATTCATGTATTTCCCCTAAATTTTGACATATTTATTTACATTGTGCACTACCAATTTGCAAATTTCATTCCCATATACTATCCGCGATGAATCAAAATGTATGTCACACATATTAGTTGTATTTATTATTGTCAGCAAAAAAAAACATACTAGTTGTTAGTTAACTGTTAATGAATCAAAATGAATATCATATTATTTTGCCCTGCACATATCTATATAGAAAACTATATATAATTACATATAAGTATATAATTATCCACTATATATTTATTTTCAGAGTTCAAAATTTCAAGATTTGAAACTTCGGCTTATAATTGGGCTCACAGATTCAGATTTTTCTCATTTTCTCAGAGGATAATTATGAGTGGGTGGCTTTTGCAGATAGAAATATTTAAAGCTCCAAATAAATATTTGCATGGGATAGAATTTTGTCGTCACCTTTGACGTAAGCTTTGTCTCGCTACCATTATGAATCCAATGGACCATTTTACTTTATTCGTTTTAACAAAATGCCTAATTATCATCAATGTTATTTTTTGTTCTTATGTGCCATGCCTTTTATATAAAACTATCTTGTACATAATCCAGGACTAAAAGGGGATAGTTCCAAAATATTTGAAGGAAAATAAAAACGAATATTTTCTTACAGAACAGTATTTGAAAAAAAAATAGTACATGAAACAATGAAACATCACTATTTACGTATAGTAGTATTTTTAATAATCTTTATTATTAACAATGTACTATTTTGAAACTGATAGTAAATATGTATATTCTAAACAGTGCCTTCTATTGTTTATATGAACATTGTTTACGTTACTTCGTAAAAACATTGTTCACAAATCACAATTAATTATTAAATTTTTTGAAACAACATTCCATAAATTTTTCATGTCATAGCTGATTTTTTTAAAAATGTTTAGTTTCATTAGTATTCTATAAAATGAAGAAAAAAAATGCAAACTGTAGTATAAAATATAACAAGTCCCCAACGAGGCATTCATTAGTCATTCATTTGTATTGTTCTATATCCGAATTTGTAATCGTATCATTGTACTTCTTTGATGTTTCGTCGTTGAAAAAAAAAAATGAAGGAGAAAAGAATTTCTTGTTCCCTTTCTTTCTCAATAACGTTTTATTACTGGATGAAATTTGGCATTTAGTAGCACTTTTACCAACAGGGCCACCCGTGAAACTAAATTCTCACTCTGAGAAACTTCGACATCTATCTTTAACCATTGATTTCACATCAATTTAATACACTAACATACAAATTTAATCTACAACATAATATGAACAATTTTTATTTTTTTGTTTGTCTCTCTACGTAAGAGAGTTTTCTTGCTGTTAAAATTCTAAGTATAATGGTTAATCAGAACTAAACTTGACAAAAAAGAATTGGTAAACCTTATCAAACCGTAGACTTGTAAAAAATAAGCTAAAAGACACACTTTTTAGTGAAGAAAATTTAAGTTGATCATGAAAATGTGGAAGAAATTTTATTTACATTTTTGTTCCTTTTTTTATCATCGATATTGTGGAATGGCTTAAACAAAATGACAACTCTACAAATAAATCGATTCATTCCACCATTACCATTTCAAAAAAAAATGGCAAAAAAAATTGAAATAAGTAAAATCTAGATATCAATTATCTATTGATTTCAATTCTCATTATACGATACATAAATTTATCAACAAAAGAAAATTCAATCTTTTTCCCCAACATGCTAAATGTTTTAGGGCTTGCAAATGACCACAAAGCAAGGAAGCAAAGCTTTAGGATTAAGCAAATAAAGCTCCTCCACATTTGTATACAAACCAACTTTGCCAGCCAAAGAATCAAACCCACTCATCAACCCATTCATCTCCTCCACATTCTCCACCGGCCGATGAACTCTTCCGGCGATAACCCTACACACAATCAACACTTTCCTCACCGTCCGATCAACATCTCCACTCTCATCTCCACCGTTAACCAAAATCGACTCGAACGCTCTTCCACTAGTAGACGCCGTGAAAACACCAACCCCATTATTCTTCTCCCGTTTCGACGAGAACCCGTTTCGTATAATCCGACAGACACAACATTTCTCCGCCGTGCAAACACTTGTTGACCCGTTTATACCTAAACCACAAGCCACGGTGGTTCCGTGGAACCTAAGTAGCTCGTTACCGTCTGCGAGACATCTTGGATGCTTCTTCTGAAGTTTGCTTGCTCTGATTTTAACTGTTTCTCTGTATTCCTCGAATCTAGCTAATGTCTTCTGCATGTTGTGTACTTTTAAAACTCTATCGATTCTTCCACATTGGTTCTCTGACTTTAACCAGCTTGTTCTGCAGATTATCTCCACTATTTTTCTTGATGAATCTCCTTCTACAAGCTCCGTTACTGCAATTTAGATGAAAGTTATATAAATTTGAGAAACTTTGAATCAAACTGCATAATCAAAATCGGAAATTTAGAGTAAATGTTGTTAAAGTTTAACATTTTAGCTTTGAATTGTTAATTGCAAAACTCTGTTTTTTTCAAGACTCTGTTTTTTTCTTTATAAAAGTTGCGATTTTTATAACCTAACTTTTGTTACTATGAAGCCTAAATTGCATAATTTGTTAAATTTACTTACCGGCATGTTTAGAGAGATGATGAGCTTCAGCAGCTTCAAGCTTATTGAACTGTTCACCACATTTATGACAAGAAACAGAGGAATTGTTGCCTCCATTAATGGTGGATTCTCTGTTCATCTCCAATGAAACCCTTCTGTTTGTATGAAACCCTAACCCTTCTCCTCCTCCTCCTCCTCCTCGATCTCTCTCCGACAAAGCAAACGAACCCTTTCTTGTTTGGCTCCTGTAAGAAGCTGAATGGTTAAGATAATGCATCGGTGTTCCTGGTCTAAGCATCCCTACATAAGTCGTAGACCGACCATTTCCTCCACCGCCACCTCCGCCGGAATCCGCTGCTCCGACAGGTGAAGCCATGTCTCCGACACCAGTGATCTTAAGCTCACAAGTTGAGTTACTAAGAATAACTTCATGAGTTATAGGATTTAGAAACTCATTGCTTCCAATAGAACGAGGACTACTTATTGGTGGTTTCTCGAAATGTCTTTTGCTTCCATGGATTACGTCTTTGAGATTTGCTATTGATCTTGAACATCCTGATAAACCACCACCGCATACGGCGGCTCCGCCGGATGATATGCCGGAGATTTTCTTGGTGGAGATTGTGGAGAGGTGTTGTTGCTGTTTAGTGGTGGATATTGGGTCGTGGACATCAGATGGTTCGGATTTACAGTGGAGGGATTTCTTGAGTGAGAACCAAACAGTTGGGATGTTGTTCTTGCTTTTGTTCTTCTTCTTCTTTTGGCTTTTTTTGCTTGAATCTTCCATTGTTGTTGTCGATATCTCTCTCTTTCTTTCTCTCTATCTTCTTCTTCTGAATATTTTTGGAAGTGATGCTATAATAAATATAAATTAAATATTGTCGCCGGATGATAGGTAATAATAAGTGGATTTTGTCTTATGAGATATATTAAAAAACCAAGTTTCTTTTCTTTCTAGAAGGCATGTACGAGCAAATGAATCTGAAGGAGGTCTACGATGTCTCAACTCACCGATGTAATAAGTAATAACACGAGAGAATGTTTCTTTCACTTACTGTTTTGCCATTCTTAAAAGTGTAAAAACTGAAAAGACTTCACAACATGTTCATAAATCATGAAATAGTAATTTATAGACTAGTCCATATTTACGAATTATCACATTAACTGAATATTGGAATCTTTTTAGTGGTAAACTTGATTTAATGCACGGTAATAAGAAAAGAAAAAACAAGCTAAATTTCATGAACTTGCATTCATTAACAAAATTAACATTAGCCATAAATCGTGATTAATTCAATGATTTTGGTTTTTAAAAGATCTTTTTTTCCTATAGTTACCGTGTAGAGAATCTTGAATTCATGTCATACTTCTAAACTTTTGGAATTTCCTTTAACTTTCTCTTACAGAATTTAATTACAGTTAATACGATCATAAATCAATGAGACTGTGCGTGAGCAGGTTCACCGGTCTAATAAGTACTTTTACTCGCAAGAAGAAACAAATATTTTATTTCTAAATTTACCTTTGAGATTATATGGTGAAAGAGTTGATTATTCTTCTATGATGTCTGAAACCTAGTCAGGCTAAAACTACATATGTATTCACTCACTATTCATAAATACGTTAATCCAAGCAATAATGATGACAAATTGTTGGTCAGTGACAACTAAATGAGAATTACTAATGAATTAATAGCATGGCTATAGGAAATAAAATTGAATAAAAGAACATTGATTTCATTTCTTTCTGCTTGCATCTGTCAATTCACTCTTAAATGCCCCATAAGAGCATATGAAACATTCTGACATTTCTTGGAAAGACAGTAATCAATATACATTTTAACAAGCCATTAAAATTTATACTAAACTTCTTATTATTACACCATGCATGTAACTTTATCACTCTAGTTTGATAAATAACAATAGTTGACATAATATGTTTATACGAGCGGACGGTGAAATATAAGATTTATTTGTATAAACGAAAGTAAAACCGCAACGATAGTACATCAATATTTTTGCATTATCTCTGTTCCTAATAAAGTAACACTGTAGTATTTACATCATATCGACTTCAAAACATGAAGGAATGGATGACAATAACAGTTCGTTAATGATCAAAACACAATAACTCTAATCTGAATTGTGAGTTTGTCAAACTTTGAAAGTGCATTTATTACGAATTGTAGATATCGCAAAGGGTAGATAATGGAAGTAGGTGTGGGTGTCGTTATAGCCATATTGAATTCAAAAGGAAAGACATTAAATTAGAAATTGAATTTTGAAACATGTTGATAGATCATGTCCTTCTTCTGGGTTACCCAGTTTTGCCCTAAAACCTAAAACCAACAGGACCATCATTTCGACCACACCACATTGACTGGTCTGCCCCAATCTAGCTATGATATATCTTAATTTCCGTATGACTTGGATCCATAAATATTGAAATAGATTTGGTGAACACAATTTACTCTTAAAACTTCTTCTCTTTCATGCATGTTCTTTTTCTCACTTTAACATTTTTATATAGTGACATTTTTAGTAATCCAACGTTATTTATATGATTAGTAATTCATCAAATTTATATAGTGATAAAATTCCACAATGGTTGTTCAATAAAAATATGAACAACACAATAGAATTAGTAAAAGTGACTATGTTAAATCATTTTCTTCGCTGGGGTTTGGTGGGCGAGTTCTAAACCCATAAGCGGCCCATTTACTTCGTAAACTCAATTCGATTTGTTCAGCGTTCCAAGCCCATAATATTATTTTCAAGGGCATAAAATAAATTGAGGTTTATATGGAAAATTTGGAAATTCCCTCGTCCAGAAGAAACCAACAAAAACTGCAAAAGTTCAAGCGGTGGGAGAAAAAACTTCAGATCGTAGCCATTCATTAAATTATAATCAACGGTTTAAACCTCTTCGATCCGCGTACTCTATTCTTATTGGTCAAATAACTTAATCCTCCAACATATATAAACAACAATCAGATTTCTCTCTGTTAATTTCGTCAAGAAAAAAATTCGATTTTTTTGCGCTCTTTGTGGGTTGTTGTTGTTGAAAATGGCTGGTCGTGGAAAAACTCTTGGATCCGGTGGGGCGAAGAAAGCTACATCTCGGAGTAGCAAAGCCGGTCTTCAATTCCCGGTGGGTCGTATCGCTCGTTTCTTAAAAGCCGGTAAATACGCCGAACGTGTTGGTGCCGGTGCTCCGGTTTATCTCGCCGCCGTTCTCGAATATTTGGCCGCCGAGGTAAAATTACATCGTCTTTTCTCTCTTTCCCATTCCGTTTCCGATCTTATTCGTCTGACTCTGTTTTTGCGTGATCGATTACGAATCTAGGGTTCTTACATTTTCCGAATTTGACATGCAAAAATTGAATTAGATTCGTGTTTGAATTGAATTGTTGTAGTTCTGTAATTGACCTAATTTTGGGTTTGTTCTGATTGGTTGATGGTAATCGAGATCATATGAATCGTTGTAGTTTTCTCGCAAGATTCTAAATTTTTTTCAATTATGGTAACCAATTTGATTTGAGTTGTTAAAGTTCTCAAATTTGGAAAGTTTGATCATGAATTGTGTGTTTTGAATTTGTTCAGGTTCTTGAATTAGCTGGAAACGCAGCAAGAGACAACAAGAAGACACGTATTGTTCCTCGTCACATTCAGCTTGCGGTCAGAAACGATGAGGAGCTAAGCAAGCTTCTTGGAGATGTGACGATTGCTAATGGAGGAGTGATGCCTAACATCCACAATCTCCTTCTCCCTAAGAAGGCTGGTGCTTCAAAGCCTCAGGAAGATTAGGTCTTTTAACACAATGATATAGAACACGTCTCTCTTTTGGCTTTAGATCTAATAACCTAATAACTAGCTAGATGTTTTCACTTTTTGTATCTTTGCTTTTTTTAATTCCTTTAGGGATTTGTTTCTTTCCGTTTCTGTTTCGACATGTTGTTTCTGTTTTTGTGAATATATGAAAGTATTTTGCGAAATATGAATGATAATGTCTTTCAAAAATGCTGATGCCTTATTCAACAAGCAAACACTGCACTTTGTAGAAGTATAAAGATTTTCTTTGTTGTTGATAGTAATAGTACAAGAAAGAAAAAAACACAAAGGATTATTATTCTATGGCCAACAAGATTGAAAAAATATGAAAAGAAAGTATTTCTAAGACTAAATGTGAAAAAAATTGGTACAAGTGAGTGACAGTGTCTATGCCTCTTTAAATTACATCTGAAAAACTCATAATCAGTGACTAAAACCTGACATGTCTTGAGGGTTAATGCCATTACACTCACAGCAGGAAAAGATAAGCTCTCAGCAAAACAGCAGATGAATTATGTCCTAACAGGTAACGAAACCAAAGATTTGTACTTTTTAGTCTGAATCTGAACTAGACTGATCCACGCGTCTCTCTGTAATAGCTGGAAACAGCTTCTGCCTAGGATCTAATGAAGGCGTTTGTCTTGGAGTTTCAGAAGATGCTGAGGCTGTTGAGCCTTGTTTTCTGGCCATCCTTACGGGTCTTCCTCGTGCTTCTCTGACTTCTTTGCAGGATTTATCTAAGATTATCAGAAAATCGCGCACAATCACAAACAAACGCAACCCTTCGTCTTTTCCTGCTTTGCCATGGAAATAGTCCCCTGTACTTTTCACCAAAGCCATTATTCTCTTCTCTTCCTCGAGTATGGACATGATGCTTCCTTCAGCATTTTGAATAAAATCTTCAAGCGCTTCACGAAACCCACTCTCCTCGCCTGAACTTTTCATCTCTGAGTTGACAAAGTCTCGAGCTTTCGACAAAGCATGACCCATTTTAAGAACAGTCCCTGTTAAACCATCGGCATCTATGTTTGCAGATTTCTTTACATGTTCAAGCTCACTGCTCAAGCCTGAAACTTTCTCAAGTCCAAGATTACGGTAATTCTCTTCTGACTCTTCAGAGGTTTCCTCGACTAGGAGATCCTCTGTTTTAACACTTGAGAAACTTTGGCTCTCTCTGATAGTACGAGCCGCTCTTACACCTTCAGTCCTAATTATCTCTTGAACAACAAAGTGGAGGAGCGTTGTTTTCCCATCTGTTCCCTTGACGTCTGCTAATTTCAAAAGAGTGTCCAGCTTGAAAGCTTGAGCACCACCCCTAAATGTACCATCATTCATTCGGTTTCCGGTCTTAAGAACTGCCTCTAAGAGCTTCAGGAACAGCCGACTTCCCCTAAGTTCTTTACAAGCAACCTTTCATATACACCAAAGAATATACGTTTAGATTGGAGAAGAAAGAGTCTTGAGAAAGACTAAGAAACTGTAATATGTTTTTCTTTTCAGAACAAAGTTTTTGTAAAAGATTAGGAAACGTACCTCCAATTTCTGAAATGATTCTTTAACAAAAGCCATTTCTTCATGGAGTGTACACATAAATAGAAGTGCTTCTAGACGCTTGAAAGCAAAAGGGATATCAACGACTGCTTTCAGGAATCGTTCAGCGGATCCCAGTTGAGCTATTTCACCGCAGTATAATCTAAGTTTTAGTTCTTCTTCTGGTGTTGGTGCCATCTTTAACAGAGTCTGAATGAATTCTACAGGAAGCTCATTTCCTAATTCAACGAAAATTATGTTAGCGAACACATAGGAGAATGTTGCCAGAAAATCAAAATCTTATTTTCCACCTAAGGAAAAAGAAAGAAAAGAAGGTTACCTTCGCGAAGTGCATCACACACTTCTTCAGTTGTCGCATTCAAAGCACGCAAAAGAATTGATAGATTTTGTCCTTTCTTTGGTTCGAGGATCTGAACAAACTGAGGTAAAGCAGCTTGTCCAGAGGACCCCTTCTTGTCGTTTTTATTCTTGTCTGCTGCTGCATATCCAAATAACGACTCTATCATCTCTTCATTGAACCTGGAAAACCATCACAAGTTGTATTCAGTAACTATGCCAAAGTTATATGGTTATAGTATACCGAGGCAAAAAGCTAACAACTTTACTCACTGAAAGGATCCTGATCTTATATCATTCCAAACCATTGAATGTTCTGGGTTTGCTTGCACTTTATCCCAGAAAAATGGCTTCAGCTTTGTTTTGGGAGCATCATCATCTAATGCATCTGCTGGCCCAGAAGGCGGTCGGGGTGCTTTTGGGCCCAGACTCATTGGTGGAGGCGGACGTGGTCCTTTTGGTCCAGGAGGAGGTGGTGGCTTAGGCCCACCAGAACCAGGTGGCGGAGCTGGAGGGGGCGGTCGTGGAGGACCAGCAGAAGATGGCATTTGCGGTGCTGGAACTGGCGGTGGAGGAGCAGAAGCCTTTTTCGAGGATACCTTAAGAAATTTGGGTGGTTCCGGTGGAAGAGGCTCCACTTTTCCAGAAAAAGACTTCCCTGAAAGTACAGAAGCTGTTCTTCCAGGTGGAGGCTTCAAAGGTGGAAGCCCGTGATTGGTAATACTATTATTTCTCAGGCCTTCGTGTGATAGCCGTTCTTCTAACGAATCTGAAGTGTCAGAGTTACTTCCATCGAAAGATGACATTTTTCCTTGGTTTGAGTAAATATTAAAAGATTGATGACCCTGCTTATCTCCTTTGACCGAACCACCATAGTTGATGGAGGAACCTGAAAACATTAAAAAACATTTTAGTCTCTATAGTTCAAGAAATTTCTTGTTAGATTAGTACAGTGAGAAAGTGGAGATATTATTACCAACAGAGTAATCACTACTGCTTAAACTGAGAAGAGGCCTTTCATCGTTTTTCCTGCCTCCTGAACCATTTCCACAAACCCTGGAGCAGCATAAGAAGAATAATGCAGCCAACAAAAACGTAGAAACTGCAGTCACAACAACAGCAATGATGATTGTTTTCTCATGATCCTCTTTTTTTTTCGCAGGTGAAACAGGTGCAGAAGTTGAATTTTTAGAAGCGTTTTTCTTAGCAGGAGGAGGAGGGGGAGATCTTGATGGTGGAAAAGATGATTTCCGAGGAGGTGGGGATTTTGGTCGAGTAGGTGGGCGCGGAGGCCCCCGACTACGCTTAGGAGGGCGGGAAGGTGAAGGGGAAGGGGAAGAGCCGGGTTTAGTAGCTAGATTTCTCCTCGGAATATCAAGCATAGATGATAAGAGCTCCAGATACTTGGGGTTATGACCATTTAACTTTCCTTTTTCTTGGATACAATCAAGAAGAGTCTGCTTCAGATTGGTATGGTTCAAACCAAATAGTTCCCTACTATCCTTTGATCCTGGAAAACATAAATTGAATTCTGCCACAGCTTCCTTCACACAATCTGAATCTTGCCAACAACGCTGCGCCCATGATGTTTCTTCCTGTCAAACATTGTACAAACAAGAGAGAAACAACTATAAGAGCTATAAAACATTTTGAAAAGCATATCAGTAAATAAGAGAGAGCCAACTATAATTCCAAGTATGATTACAAATGGCGAATCCAAACTATTTTGCAAGAATCGTTCTGAGATGATCTTAGCTTTCTTATAGAGAACATGAATCAAAAACAAAAAATGTGATCTTAGTCTCTAAAGACCTAAGCTTTCAGCAAGAAACAAGCTATGACTCGCAATTCTGTCTGGATAAAATCTACTACGGAGCTACTTGATCTTCTAGTTTTATCACACACAGACCATAGGAATGCCTTACAAACGAAAACATATCACGATAGCGACAAGCGTGAACTGAAAGCTTTAGCAGCAACAAATTGTTCTCTGAATATGACTCCATTGATTAAAACGTAAGTCAAGACTATTACATGAATAACACATAATTCAAAACCTATCGACTTTATATAGCAGGATACAAGCTAATGATCATAATTCTCTTTCTCAGACACCTAGATTCTTACAGGGTACATGATACAAACCCAAAAATGCAATCTCAGTCTCTAAAACATAGCTTTCAGCAAGAAACAAAAAGCAATGTCTCGCAACTTTCCCATCAAAAGTACACTAGAGAGCTACAAAATAATCAAACAAGCTTGAAAAGCAAAAAAACTATCTTTACCATATGTTCATTGACCTGCCCTGTTGATGGGGCCATGAATTGACTAAGAAAAATCTCATCTTTTTCTGGATTCTCTTCCAAAGTTATTACCAATAACCCAGAAAACAGAATCAACCAGAAAACTAAACGACTCCAATTCTGATCACCCATTCCTCCTCGAATCATTCCAACCATATCTTTTGCTTCTCATTTCATCAGATACTCAATAGAACCAAATTGCCGATTCTACAGCTTTTTGCTGAAATTCGATAAAGATCGAAACTTTAACACAAAAGCTCAACAACCCTGATCGAAAATTTGGAGCTGACTTCGATGCAATTTCCTTGGAGGACCAATTAAATTAAAGCTTCTTACTACAATGCCACGAGATCAATTACACGTTTTCGAGACAGCACAAAAGGGGAAGAGTTGGTGCTAATGATTGTTGGCCAGATCCAAATGTTGACAATGCGATTTGTCGTCGGTGCGTTCAACCAAACCCAGAATTTTGACCAGAGAGAGACCAAAAAAGTTTCAACCTTTTACTTTTTCCGAGAAAAGTCGACGAGATAAATTCACGGAGATATTAGCTCTCAAGCTTCATACAAATATTTTCTCGAAGCTTTCTCGTTCTTTTTTTGTTTCCACCAAACTCAATCACGCGAAATTTACGCAGAGTTATTAATATATTGGATTATTTGTTTTTTCTTGGTTTTATTTCTCAAAGAAAAAAAGAGAAGGTAAACTAAAATCGCTGTTTTAATTCTTTTTTATATATATTATTTGTCTATTTATTTTAGTTTATCATGTTATTAAAATTAAATACTAAAACTTCAGTTTTCATATACATTTGATATTTTTTCTAATTTTGTGTATTAACTTTTAAGTAATGTTTTTTTATATAGAAATGAAAACATTGTTTATAATGATTTCTTCATTTTTGTTGTTACAGTTAAGGAACAGCTAATCATGTTTATCTTTTTTTATTTTCTTGTACCACTTTAAAACCAGATTATAAATAGGTAAAATAGCAATAGAAACAAATAAATTATAACCTCTGAAGATAAAATCATTTGATTCCATGTTTAAAGATGCATGCATGATGCATGGCCCATCTCTCAATAGTCAAATTGCTTGGGAAAGCCAAGTGTTAAAATTAATAAAAGACTCAGAATCTTGATCTATCACGTTACGCTATTGATCCTTTCACACCTATTTTCTTACTTCTCTTAAGAAAGTTCACACCAAAAGATCAAACTATCCTAATTCCATTTATCATTGGAACCGGAAAACTCAAATGCGTATAAACTTAAGTTTGGTATTAATTAATTGGGTTAAATTTGTTTATGAGGAGCCACCCCTATTATAGAAGTAACTTTTGATTATGAACTTCTTAAATTAAAGAACATCTCAATAATGAATATCATTGATTAATCACCATAGTGTTCTTTATGGAGATTCTTTATAACTACATCCATTAGGCATCGGACCTTTAGCCAGTGAATCGAATGATGTATTACAGTGTCTTGGAATCCAATAAAACTGCACCTCACAAAAGTAGTGTAGGTTTTAATAAAAATTATCAATAGAGTAACTTAAACCTAAAAAATGCTACAAACTATAATACTTTTTTGGTAATTAAGGAAATTTTTCCAAGACAAACACACAAACTAATCTTTGGCCTCTATACAAAATCCGACTAATCTCGTTATTTATAGTGTTCACGTTGCATATATAATTGCCTCAACGAGAAATAGATCACAGTGATTTAAACATCTTTTGATAGTAATAAATACTTTATACAAAACCAATTAAAAATAAACAAATACTTCTTTATTATACATCGAAATAAAGATATTTTTTATATAAATTCTTTTGTATTAGTTGTCGTTTTACAAGTTGAATTTTGTTTTAAATTAGTTGTTATTGTCAGTTTTTAATGTAGATGTTTAACAGATTTTCCAATTTTATCCCTATTCTGTAAACTTATTTATTGATGATATGGAGGGGGTATCAGTTATCAAAATAGTACAAGATGAAGAATCGAAATGGTATGGCTCAAAGCAAATAAGACACATTTCTTTGTGACCCTTCGAGCAATTTCTACGTCAAAAGAACATATTCCTCTCTTTACTTAAAGCATGCTAAAGTATAGTCACAAAGAAATAAGAATCTCTCCCAACTTTTTCTCTTATCATCAAATAATTTTCAGCACCCACTATTTTTCCATAATCTTCGTTTAATTTTTCTTCTTTAATCTACTTTGCACCTATCATGTCAATCTATAAGTATATATATTTTACATATGCTGCAAATATACCTCCACAAAAAAACAAAAGAATAAACATTCTTTTTATATCCCCATTAAAATCAAAATATTTGTATCATTTTTTTTATTAGCTATCTCAAAATTATACTATAAGAACAAACCTTGATTCCAAAACTCACACACACAATCAACCACTTTCCTTTTTTCATTCGTCTCAATTTCTCTCATGACGAGTAGTAGTGGAAGCCTCAAACTAGAGATCCACACTGATGACAAGACGCCGGGAAAGTGGAGCGTACCGCTCGGCGATGATGTTTTCCGAAGGTTCTTGAGCGGGGGAGGAGGCTCGGAGAAGGCTGTGTTCGGTGAGGGGTCTCTTTTTAGCCCGTTTTTGTTCGGGAAGTACTTTGATCCGTCAGACGCCTTTCCGTTGTGGGAATTTGAAGCTGAGGTTTTGCTGGCGAGCCTTAGGAGCTTAGGACAGTGTAGAGTCGATTGGTCTCAGACGGATCAAGCTTATGTCCTTAAATCCGATATCCCCGGTGCGTACGTCTTTCTTACACCACAATTCTCTTATTTATTTTCATTCGGAAACGTTTATTTCTGCTTTAGTAAAAAATAAAAATACAATAGATCGAACTTTAAAAAAGAAAACTAAATCTTCGTTCAAATGATTTGTTATACATCATAACGATCAAAACTGAATATGTGAACTGATGAATGGTTGATATAGTACAAATATGAACAGAACCTAAGTTTCTTTAAAAGTGAACGTGAACCAATCTCAAAACGTAACTCATTCAAATTTAGGATTTCTTTTGTCAATTTTACTTTAAATATCAAAATGATCGAACCACAACTTGAATTGGACACTAGTTATAATGATGGTAACGAGAAAGATGAAATGGTTCGCAAAATTTTCAAATAATAATGTATCTTTTAAAATGGTATAAAATAAGGAAAAAAAAAACTGATTAAATTTTTGGTACTTGTATGTTAGTGGTGGGGAAAAATAACGTGCAGGTGTACGTGGACATTAACGGAAGAGTGATGGAGATTAGTGGCCAATGGAACAGCAACAAGAAAGCGGCGACCAACAGTGACTGGAGAAGCGGCCGGTGGTGGGAACATGGCTATGTCCGCCGTCTCGAGCTTCCTAGCGATGCCGACGCCAAATACTCTGAAGCTTTCCTCTCTAACAACGACGATTACTCTTTCTTAGAGATCCGAATCCCTAAGATAAATTCTAAGAACAAGTTTTAATCTGATCATGTCGCCTTGACGAGTTTTAACTTTAGATTCTTTTCGTAATTTTGTTTTCTTTAGTTAACTATTATTATAGATATGAAATTCTGTGGTAGAGACACAATGGATGAATGATATGTTATATATACATACTATAAAATATATCAAATATAACATATCGATTATAAACAAATGATTTATTGATATTACACACTTTTATGCAGGTTTTTTAGTGTATATATATTAGAAAATTGCACTGATTTCACTAGTGAAGATTAATTCAGACTCAAAAATGTGTGTTTTCGAATGTAATATCAGACTCAATAGGGTCATTGTCTGGCGTGTGGTTTTGGGGAATATTATCATCTCCCATGAATTGTTTCGTGGGCTTCAAACCAATGTCATGTTAAAAGAAAGAAAAAAGTTAAGGCCATGTAATAATAAATTCATTACCAAAAAGACATGAGAAAGACTTATGATCATGTGATTTATGTCAAATAGAACTTTCATAGATGCTCTATTAAGACGACTAGGATTGAATAAAAATTGGACGAAGTGGGTGATTTGGTGTATCTATAGGCTATAGTCTGTAGCATATAAAATTATGATTAGTGGCCAATGGAACTGCAGCTAGTACGACTAGAGAAGCGACCGGTGGTGCTACGTCCATGGTCTCGAGCACCCCGGTGACGCCGACACCAAAAACTCCAAAGCTTTCCTCTCAAACAACGACGACTACTCTTTCTAAGAGATCTGAATCCCTAAGATTAGCTCCACAAACAAGTTCTAATCGAAGTATTAAGTTTAGACTTTAGAGTTTTTTTCTTTTTCTTTTTTTTGTTCATTTTATTATCACAGAATTTTATGTGATGGACACTAAGGTAGAATAGTCATGAGTCATCACCAATGTAACCGACGCAACATATGAACTCCATATGTCACAAAAGTACATTCTCTTTGGTTAGACAACATTAATGTATTGTCATAGGATTCTAACTTCTTGCTTTATATATACTGAAAATCCTCTTGAAATATTATCTTGTAAAAGTTAGTTTGACATAGTATACGTTGGTTTGTCATCACCAATTGAAGTAATTCGCATCATGTATTGTATCCCTTGTTTCCACAAAAATGTGACTACATTCAAATCTTCATCGGCATTTTTCATTCTCGGCTCGAACATAAAACAAAATCCTAAACGAATAATTGTCGATCTCATACCAATAACTACTAGCTAGCTACTTGTAGTCTTGTGGAAAGTCATCGAATCTAAATCAAAGCATGAAGTGTTTGGGCAGATCAGAACAATGGAGCTAAACTTAAGAAATATATATATGAAAATTTATATTATACCATCCCAGATCTGAACATTCTTTTTTTTGGATGAAACCTGAACGTTCTTTCCAGTGGCATCTATTTTTATTTTTCACCTTTATTAGCAGTTGATCCCTCTTACATCAATGATGCCTAACGCAATGACCCAATTATACCTTTTCTTTATAATAGATGTGTGAGGTCGATTTACCGATTAGGTGAATAAAAATAATTATATTTACCAATTATGTAACAAAACAGTATTAATTAAACTATTCTTTTAACAGAAGAAGTAGGTCTAAGTTTGATGTGAGAATATGACTTAAGATGAAAACTATGGAGCTCGCTACCATAAATAAAAAATAGATATGGCAACAACTTTTTCTTCATGGGAAGTGTTTGGTGCATTCCCTCAACATCTATTTTTATATAGAAAAAAATCATTTGAAGAAAATGATAATTGTCTAAAGATCACTATCTAGAAGTTGGTCAATAGATTAAAGGTTTCTACACCTATATTTTGAATATATTGATTACTACAGTTTCAAGTATGTAAGAAATTATAGATTATGGGTACTGTTTGTTTTTGAGACATTTTGTACTTTATAGGTTGGATAGTCTGTTTATAAAATTTTGTTGAATTATATCTCATTATATAGTACATTCTGCATTTTTTTTTCTTTTTAACGGCTGCTTTATTTTAGATTCTGCAAGATAAATAATTTGAAATGATGGTGTATCAAATTCCAAATTGATTTTAGTACTAGATATTTTAATTTAGTTGGATGAGGGGGAGTAAATAACCATGGCTTAACGCTGAAGTCTCCAATGAACTAATTCACGTTTCAATAAAGTTGCAAAGAAAAAGGTTAAAAAGAAAGATAGAAATACTTGGCACCCATTTCACGCAATTGAGGGACTAACATTATATGAAACAAATTCTTAAACTAAGGAGAAAACAGATTCATTATACATGTTTTTGTGGTCATGAGATTAAACTTACGACGTGTGAATTAATGTTTTGATTCTTTACAAACAATCTGTATGACTGACTTATCATAACTTTGAGTCGCAGCCATATCAAGTTTCAATAGTTTAACGTACTCTTCTAAAGTTTTCATAGTTTTTTTTTTGAAATTCTTTTAATATCAACTCCATTTATAAGAATATTTAAGATAGCTCAGAAATAGGTTTCGGAGTTTAATTAACTTGTCCTTTTAATTAATCAATTTAAAATTCCAACAGAGACCACTTCGTCTAACAATAAAAGTTCAGATATAAGCTACATGCGGACCACAAATCATAAAAACTATGACAATAAACTATGAAATTGCGCGTTTATATCTATGTATTATACTACTTTGTTAACTCGGAATTCTAGACTTGTTCAATTTGATATTCGACGCCACGATTTTTCGAAAAACCCATAGTCCAATACATTTGTTTAATTCATAATACTTAATCCTAATTTTATCCTTTAGTTTGACTAAATCAAATTTGGCATGATCCTTGCATCGCCTAATTAATCACCTTTGCATAAAGTAGTTTTTGCTTTATCCAGACATAATTTGTATTTATATATTTCAATATATGCTTAAAGTTCAAAACCCATCTCAATAATCACAAATTTATTTACAAAACGGTTACAAGGTGAATCACAAAGTTTCCAATCATGAAAATATAATAAAATGTTATTTATTTTTTGTTTGTTGCATGATCCAATTTGGGAATAAATTTAGAGTACGTAAAGCTGAAAGATGTTTAATGCGTCTAGAATGTGCACTTATTAATGTCTCTATGTCACCAATCACTAATCTCAACCTTTTATTGGGGTCATATATAAAGAAAACTGCATGTACATTATACATTTTTTTTCTGACAAAACATAAATAAAAAAGCTTTATCCCCAAAATGTAACTCAAAATACGGTTAATCGTATTCAATGCTATAAATAGCAAGAATTAGATAATAAGTTTAGCCATTTTAATTCACTAACTTAATGTTTCAACAATGTGAATGTAATCGTCCATAACACAAACCACATCAACGACGATATTTCAACGGCTAATTCAGCTCGGACCATTAGATTTAACATTGTTTCTTTCACATGAAATTTGACAACTCGTCAGGGTATGAGACAGAATCTAAGAATTACACGACAAAAGACAATTTTTCATTCGGACAATTTTAGCCCATACCTTTTTAAACCAGAAACGTGACTGCTTTGAACAATGTCTGGATTGATGCTAAGGGTAACTTCGGTAAGATAAAATATCCACTTTTTCTGAAAAGAATCTCTCGTCTTAAAATGCTGACGTAACTCATTTTACCGACACGTTATAGTTAGCTTTTCATAATTATTTTATTAAACGTTATTAGTTTATTAAATTTCGCATGTTAATAAATCTGTGAGATTACCGATACAACCTATGGTTAGATATTTTAATTTACATCTGTGTTGAAAACCAAACAAGAAGATTCCATCTTAAAATATGGGCCATTATATGTTCATCTAATTTTAATTTTTTTTTTTTTTTTT
>Ga0041059_1000549_pt1 | contig 28910 bp, 30 predicted proteins | sample AraColnosormetaG_FD_56232 | JGI IMG/M metagenome (GOLD analysis project Ga0041059, IMG submission 56232) | Arabidopsis roots microbial communities from North Carolina, USA - Col MF nosort | ecosystem: Host-associated > Plants > Roots > Unclassified | place: USA: North Carolina | collected... | reverse complement strand
AAGAAGAAGAAGAAGAAGAAGAGGTGTGAGATTGATTTGTTTGATAAAAAAAAAAAAAGAAGAGAAAAGGGGAAGAGAAGACTGACAAGTCAAAGCAAAGGAAAAGTCAAAAAAGAGAAAATGCAAGGAGGAGGAGTATTTGGTTTTTATATTTAAAATTTGTTACACAACTTATTATGATTGGGCTTTGTTTAAGTCCACTAGTTTTAGATTCTAAAACATACTTCGTCATCAGACAATGGACCCAATTCCTGGGCTAAATTATGTGGGCAAACTAAGCGGAATCGGATATCCAAACCGAACCGACCCGAGAAGAGATTTGGAGGAAATGCAATGGGAACAGAAGTTGATGCGTTGGAGCATATAACAGAACTTGAGATATCACCACTCTCTCACCGAATAAACAAGCCACTGGTTGTACAAATGTGTGTATTCCACAAAGTTTCGATCGGATTCGGATGGCTCCGTTAAATATAAGGTGGGTTAGGGTATACTTGGGAATCACGAGAAGGAAGATCATGATTATAACGAATAAGATAACACAGAATTCATATCTATTTGACACCAACTCCACCAAAATTATTTATTTTTATTTTGTCGTAGTTACTTTGGTGGGCAAAAACATATTAGCTGAGAGGTCAATTTCTTTTTCCCCTAAACCAAATTACGTTGAGATGCATGGTCTCTCTCTACTCAATTAACCAAATAAGGAAAAGAATCATATGGTCATCAATTCGTAAATCAAAATTTTAATTTGTGTGGTATTTAATCCATCTACATGTTTCGTAAGCAACAAAAGAGCTTGGTCTGAAAACCAAACAAGACCATATGGGCACTCGAATACTCCATTTTGTTATCGGCTACTTCCACTAGCCTCCTCCTTCGCTGCGTCTCCTGTTTCTCTACTTCACGATTACTCGCTAGGTAAAAGATAAGATACTAAACAACTACTATAGCCCCTTTAATTCAAGTCCGTTTTTTTTTGTTCTTCTTCTTTTCAATTATGTGTTAAAGATACAAACTTTTGTCTGATTTGCTTCCACCGGTTTCACCTAAGATACTCAATTTTCTTACTTTTTGTGTGTTTTGTAATTCTAATTCTTTTATAGCTTCAATTTTTAGATTCATTGAAGCAGTTGTGAGTTAAGTTGGAGAAAATGGTTGTGTTTGGGAATGTTTCTGCGGCGAATTTGCCTTATCAAAACGGGTTTTTGGAGGCACTTTCATCTGGAGGTTGTGAACTAATGGGACATAGCTTTAGGGTTCCCACTTCTCAAGCGCTTAAGACAAGAACAAGGAGGAGGAGTACTGCTGGTCCTTTGCAGGTATCTACCTTTCTGGTTTTTAACTTGGAGTTCTCGAAATTTCATCTAGTGTATAAGTGTAATTTTGATTAAAGAGAGGAAATTGCAGGTAGTTTGTGTGGATATTCCAAGGCCAGAGCTAGAGAACACTGTCAATTTCTTGGAAGCTGCTAGTTTATCTGCATCCTTCCGTAGTGCTCCTCGTCCTGCTAAGCCTTTGAAAGTTGTAATTGCTGGTGCTGGTATGTCTACAACTTCATTTCTTACTGCTTTGTTTGGGATCTGATGGAATTAATGTTCATGTGATGAAGTTCTTTTGGCTCTCAAATAATTGCAGGATTGGCTGGATTGTCAACTGCAAAGTACCTGGCTGATGCAGGCCACAAACCTCTGTTGCTTGAAGCAAGAGATGTTCTTGGTGGAAAGGTACTTTGATTGGTCTCACTTTCCGAATTACTTATTGTTGTTTGCATTTCTCATTCTTATATGATTTGCTGATTCCCAAAGGCTGTACCAATTATGTTTGTGAGACTACAAGGTATAACTAGTGTTTAGAGTGTTACAGCTCCTAGGTACCCAATGTATCTGTCCTGTTTGTTGTATTAGTCTTGTACTGCCCAATTTGTTTTTTATTATGTTCTAATGTCTTCAGTCTTGTGCTACACACCGCACAACCCTTTCCAGTTTCTAGGCTTAATGTGAATCAAATATAGAGTAGTTTACTGGAAGATATCTTTTGGATATATATTTTGTTAAGTTGTTATTGTGTTCTCTGGTTCTTAGGTTAGGTTCTTGTTTGTTCCGTTTTAACAATTTACCTATCTTATTGGAGAGCGATATTTATGATGTGATATTTGTCTTCCTCCAGATAGCTGCATGGAAGGATGAAGATGGGGACTGGTATGAGACTGGTTTACATATTTTCTGTAAGTCCAAAACTCATACCCTCTCTGTTGCTCCCCCAATATATTTGTTACATATATCTTATCAGCTCTACCATCAATTTGAAGAAAGTTGCAAAACACTGGTTAAATTATATTGTATCTTGTTTTCCCTGTTATTACTTTTCGTTACTGATACTCTCTTCATGTTCTTGTTGGAAGTCGGTGCTTATCCGAATGTGCAGAATTTATTTGGAGAACTTGGGATCAATGATCGGTTGCAGTGGAAGGAACACTCCATGATTTTTGCTATGCCAAGTAAACCTGGAGAATTTAGTAGATTTGACTTCCCAGATGTCCTACCAGCACCCTTAAATGGTGAGAGAATAAACTTATCGCATATTCTTACTTGCTAGTCAGCTGTTATAATATTACTGCTTCAAGTAATTAAACTTTTAAACTATCTGATGAAAACAGTGGTTGAACTATTAGTTAGTGGCGCCATGTATTTGGTTTGATAAAATTGGATTAATGTGCACACACTTGTTGAATGTAAAACAAAGTATGATGTAATTGAGTAAAAAAGTGAGGTTAGTAACTATGATGCATGTATTTATTTGTATTGATCAATTCAAGCTAATTATAGATTTTGACATTTAATAGTAATCAAAGAACTGATGAATGTTTGAGGATATGAAGTATCTCCATCTAATTTAGACGTCAGGAAGAACATGGTCATTTGTCTTTCCAAAGTAAGAAATTCTAGATTTTGAGCTTCCCCATACTTTAGGATGGGTAATCAAACTGTAAAATATTGTTACTGGTCAAGGCAAGACGATATAACTGAACTCCGTTGTAGCATTAGCGCTGAAATGTTCTGTGGTTGAATTAATTTGTTTCTGGCAAATAATTAAAGTTGTTGCTGTTGGATTTACGTTGTAGGTATTTGGGCTATTTTGCGGAACAACGAGATGCTGACATGGCCAGAGAAAATAAAGTTTGCTATTGGACTTTTGCCAGCCATGGTCGGCGGTCAGGCTTATGTTGAGGCCCAAGATGGTTTATCAGTCAAAGAATGGATGGAAAAGCAGGCAAGTAGGCTATTGAGTTCACAGTTTCTGTGAGATTCTCGTAAGCATGTTGATGAGCTTAACTTGGTAGAGTAGTTAGCATGCTGAATCATGTAGTGTTGATTTGTCAGCTTTCTTATGGATAGCTCTGACTTTTCTAGTCCATGTGGTTGTTGTGGTTTCATTGTCGTGCATGTGCTTTCACTCAGCAGATAATAATACATTCTGATTAATTGTATACTTGTCCAGGGAGTACCTGAGCGCGTGACCGACGAGGTGTTTATTGCCATGTCAAAGGCGCTAAACTTTATAAACCCTGATGAACTGTCAATGCAATGCATTTTGATAGCTTTGAACCGGTTTCTTCAGGTTTGACACTCTAGCCCTTTATTTCTCTTTGTTCTTCCTTTTGCCTGTCTTTTTGTGAATCTTTATCTCACTGGCAATCATAGTTACCATTCACATGGTCGACATGAAAACTATAATAGAATTTTTTTACCCAAACAATACTTGAGTTTGATGTTGATTAACTTGTACTACCTCATCCCAATAATCAGATGTTTCTCATTTTGAAACTTATTGTGTGTCATAAGCTGCAACAGATGGTTAGGATATTGTGAATTTGCAAATGCAAACTAATATGAACTACATTGACAGGAAAAACATGGTTCCAAGATGGCATTCTTGGATGGTAATCCTCCGGAAAGGCTTTGTATGCCAGTAGTGGATCATATTCGATCACTAGGTGGGGAAGTGCAACTTAATTCTAGGATAAAGAAAATTGAGCTCAATGACGATGGCACGGTTAAGAGTTTCTTACTCACTAATGGAAGCACTGTCGAAGGAGACGCTTATGTGTTTGCCGCTCCAGGTTTACTACCATGCTGTCTTGTGGGTTTAACAATTCATCTGGTATCCTGCTTATTAATATGTTGTTTATGTTTTTCTTGTAGTCGATATCCTGAAGCTCCTTTTACCAGATCCCTGGAAAGAAATACCGTACTTCAAGAAATTGGATAAATTAGTTGGAGTACCAGTTATTAATGTTCATATATGGTTAGTGAAACCGTTATCTCCCTTGTTTTCTTTTGGCCATTATGTGAGAATCGAGATTACATGCAGGTCTTAACTGCTGTGAACTAATATTGCAGGTTTGATCGAAAACTGAAGAACACATATGATCACCTACTCTTTAGCAGGTGAATTTCTTATTTATGCAGTTTTGAGGAATTATGTCTTATAGAATACTTAGTTGGATACAGTGTTGGAAAAAAAGAATACAAGTGTTTTGTCTTGAATCAGCAACAGTTAAGGCTTGTTCTTGGTTAAACATTTGTTGTATATTCAACAATCTTGTTTTGTTGTTTTTTGCAGAAGTAACCTTCTGAGCGTGTATGCCGACATGTCCTTAACTTGTAAGGTAAGAACGCGGCTTGTTTTTCTAAACGTGTTCCTCCACTTGTTTATCTATCATAAATTGGTGCTCTGTGGATCTTCTCATAATTTTTGATGGCTTATCTTGATTCCGAATCTGATTCAACAAAGCGTTTTCTTTCTATGATAAACTGTAGGAATATTACGATCCTAACCGGTCAATGCTGGAGCTAGTATTTGCACCAGCAGAGGAATGGATATCACGGACTGATTCTGACATCATAGATGCAACAATGAAAGAACTTGAGAAACTCTTCCCTGATGAAATCTCAGCTGACCAAAGCAAAGCTAAAATTCTGAAGTACCATGTCGTTAAGACTCCAAGGTTAGTGAAGTTGTACCATTTATTTAGCTTCAAATGAGGGACCAGGCTTTACATTGATAAATTCAACATCTTTCTCTATTGTTGCATGATCAGATCTGTGTACAAGACCATCCCAAACTGTGAACCATGTCGTCCTCTACAAAGATCACCTATTGAAGGATTCTACTTAGCTGGAGATTACACAAAACAGAAGTACTTAGCTTCCATGGAAGGCGCTGTCCTCTCTGGCAAATTCTGCTCTCAGTCTATTGTTCAGGTAAACACAAGCTTGCCATTCAAATAGTTAACCAGTAACCTTGTTCTCTGTTTCTTGTTGGAATATATCGCCAATAACCGGTCGGTTTACCTGATTTTGTCTCACTATTATACTGTTCCGGTTATGTAGAGAAATTGCTAAAGTCAGAATTTACTGGTTATACAGGATTACGAGCTACTGGCTGCGTCTGGACCAAGAAAGTTGTCGGAGGCAACAGTATCATCATCATGAGAAGAGGACAAAACTTAAAGATGATTTGCTTGTAAGCATTATTATTTGTGTATAAATCTCATTGCAATCCAAACTTAACCTTACTCTCTTCAGTAAATGAATCTCACAGATTTGACATCTCACGTTTCTGTCAATTTTATAATTTTTAAAAAGTAATTACTGTCGACCTTTTGTAATCATAGTGATTTATCATTATGTCTCTCTTTTTAAAACCTTTTCTGGTACAAATTATAAAAGGTCGATCATCATTGATTGATCAAGGGGTAAAAACAAATGTTCATGAACAATAAAAAGAAACAGAAAAAAAGGAAGACGATTGTTTTCAACCACAAAAATTCCATTTGTTTTGTTGTTGAAGGCTATAGCTAGCTAGGGCCGGTAAGGTCTAAAAAGGTCTCTTGCAAGCCACGTGAGCGGCGACCTGAAATAGCTTTTGGCTTGAGTAGTGGATACAGCAGGTGGTGTGATATGTACATCATACATACAGTACAAAAGACATCAAATATCTTTTGTTTTTTTTGGTAATATACAAATGTGTAACAGTTGATTATATATATATATATAAATAATCAATTCAAATGATTGAATTTACAAAATTTATTAAAATATTTAAAATCTTAATTGAGTAACAATAGTAAACTTTAAATCTTTGAAATGTGATTTATACATATCATATAAAAAAAAAGAATTAAAATATATTATGACTTGATTTAAAATCTATTAAAATCATGATTTACAGAAACACCTCAAAGATAAAGATAAACACTTTACCCAAAAAAAAGAAGAAGATAAAGATAAACATATTAATCAAATATCCAATTTAAAAAGGAAGTTAATAGTTATGTTACATGGAAACGGAAACAGAAACGAAACAGGAAACAATTTTTTTTTTTAAATTAAGGAATGAAAATTTTTGGAAACGTATATAGATATTCAAAACATAAATATCAAATAATTTAACTAAATTCTGAAAAATAAAGATTAAAAGGCTTAATATCAAATATATAGACAATCATTTTTATTAGTTTCATCAAAATTCATATATAAAGCACCTAAAATCTGATTCGTTGGGAGGAAAACTTAAAACCCGAATCTCTCAAAATTAGGTAAATCTTAATATTTCTAAATTTTAATTATAAGTTTCCAAAGTAAAATTCAGAAAATGTTTATCGCGTTTCCATCGTGTTTACAAACATAAAATTTAAAAAACGCTTTTTTTTGTGAGTTTCCATATATTTCAATTCTGAAACGGGAATGAAGTACGGAGAGAGTTTCCATGCAAGATAGTTAATAGTCTCTAACCCCAATTATAATTCCATTCACGGGATCCGAATATCTATTACTCAAGATCTTAGAAAGAATCCTAAAAATCAGTTATTAATTTGTTGGATTTTGTTTAGTGAGATAATGGTAACAACAATCAGTTGGTAACAAACAAAAGTCACCAAATGATATGATTAAAGGAATTTTGTTGGTCATGAGAATTAGCAATGAGCCAATGATAATAATCCGTACAAATATACGAATGTATCTACTAACTAATATAATATTGGGCCCCACCCACCAGATCGTCGTTTAGTTTGGTTAAGTGAGTGTTGTTTGTAGTAGTGGGCTTTTTGCTTCGCTTCTTCGTTTTCCAAAATCTCTCTCTCTCTCACATTCATTGCTTTTAAATTAAAACTCCCCAAAAACTGAAACTGTTACTACTTCTCTCCTTCCTTCTCTAAAAACCTAAAAAAAAAACCCCAACACACACACATGGATTCTCAGGACCACTGCAGCAACTCTCCAGGTTCTTCCCTAATCATTATCAATGTCTTTAGGGTTTCCTTCTTTAAGTCCCAATTTTGCATCTTTCTTCCTCCAATGTCGTCACATTATCGGGTCTAGTTCGGTTTTTACTTGTGTGTTAATCTCTTGTCGGGTCTAGTTAGAATGATTTCTTCATGTGTTTTTTTTTTGTGTGTAACTTTTGTAGCAATAATGGTTTCTTCCTTTTTGTCTTGTAATGGTCTATTTGATTAATGTTTCTTCAGATTACGACTGGTTTCGCTTTCTGAATTTTTTTATTTTTTTTTAATCTTTAGAAAAGTCTTTGTTAGAAAAAATATCAATTTTTGAGAATATGGACACTGAGGATTTTGTGAACCCTTGTTATATAGGAGGAGGTAAGAACCATGTCTGTACTAAATGTGGTTGGAGTTATTCAAATCCACATCCTAGTGCTAAAAACCGTCGTGCTCACAAGAAAATCTGTGGAACCATCAAAGGATTTGAGATCTTTGACTCTGAAATGAAGAAAGAGAATCTTGATTTGCCGGAAGAACACTCTTTGGATGATGAGCAAAAACCACCAACCCCAAGTAAGAACAATTTGTGCTTTGGATGGATAAAGTTTCTTTCTTTCCTTGATTCTAATGTTATAATGTATGCTTAATGATGAGGTTAGGTCCAACAGTTGTCGAAAAATCTGCTCCAACAGTTGTCGAAAAAGCTGCTAATGAGAGAATTGGGGATGTTTCTGAAGAGGATGTGTTTACTGATGCTGTTTGTGAGTTTTCGAGATCTGATTCTTTCAAGGAAGAGACAGCTACAAACTTCCCGGCAAAGGGTACTGAGAATCCCGGTGAGTTACCTTCCGATGCTAATGTGTTTGATAGGTTTTCTTCATCAAGTAATAGAATCTCAAACCTGTAGAGTATAGTTCAAAGGGAAACTATTTAGTTCACTGACTCATCTGTTTGTCACATTGCTCGGTTTTATTCCCATTTGGCTTTCATGTTTTTGTGTGATGTGTCTGCTTTATTTCAACTATATAGTTGATGAATATGGAACTTCTCAGGTGAAACTCAGCAGTGCAACAATTCATCTACGGCCTGTGAGATGAAAAGTTCTGAAGTGGTTCAAGACAGCTGTGAAGTTCCACCTGTGGAAGTTGAATCAGCTTCAGAGAATCGACAAGGTGCACAGCATTCTACTGAAGGACACTCTATGTCATCTGAAACTGTGATTGAGTCATCACAGGAAGCTCAGGTCATTGACGGTGGTGATACCATATCAAATGATAGATTAGAGACAGAATGCAAAGGGAAGTTAACGAAAGAATCTCAATCTAAGTTAGCATCTGCATTAGGAAAGAGAGAGGATACTTCAGATTCATCGTGGAACGATGAAGTGATTTACTCAGATGTGGAGGGTCCCTATGGTTTTTCATCAGAAGCAACTAGTATGACTCATCCTGATGAAGCTAGCTGTATAGTCAGTGAGGATGTTCCAGTCCATACTTCTCCAGTAAAAGCTGATGCAACTCAGGTTATCAGTGCCAGTAAATCTGTTCCTGATGATATGCCTTTTGTTGAGAATGCTGATGTCTATTTGCATGGAATCAAAGGCTTTGAAGAATTTGAAGTGAGTCATTCTGTGAATCCTTTTCTTCCTGAGACATCTAAGGGAGAAGAATGTGAAATAGATACACTTACTGAGGCAGAGAATTTAGGAATTAAGCCTGAAGGCTTAAGTATTGGCTCAGAGGTTTCTTCATCAGACAAGCTTCTCGCTGGAGACAAAACTGAACCTCAAGGCCAAACCGATTTGGTTGCGGTCAAGGAATTTCCCAGTGCAGAGAACATACTGATATCTAAGATTAACTCTGAAGATATCGGAATGAAAGCTGAAGAGGGTAAATCATCATTAGGGAATGCACAAACTGTTGAATCAGAAACCTTGAGAGTTTCTCTACCTGCTGTAGATTCTGTAGTTGTTGACTCAAATGCTGATATGAGCAGTGCAGCGAACAAAACTGGTTTAGTTGATCTCGCTGGTAATGAAAGTGAACTTATGCAAGCAAATGTTGTAGCTGAGAAGGGGAACAAACCAAAAGACACTTTGAGTTCTGAATCCTCTTGTTATGCTTCTCCTGTGTCTGTTGTATTTGAGGGATCTGATGCAAGTGATCAGATCAAAAGTTCAACAGAAACATCCAAAGACTCCGCCCTCCAAATCAGCGCTGAAAGTAAAGATGAAGTTTGCAGAGAGAGTAACAACGGAAGGCTTGTGGAGGAAAGCAGTTTCATAAACGAACCAAATAAAACGGAATATCCTATAAGCCATTTTGGATCAACAGGCACTGCACCTGACACTGTTAATACAGCTAATCAGACGTCACTGGAAATCGGAAGGACAGAATTCAATAGAGTTGTTGGTGGCTTGGGGGTAATTCAAGCAAATGAGGTCGACGGTAATGTCAAAGCACACAACAATTATGCTGAGGTCCCAGTGACAATAGAATCAAACGATCATCGAGATTTTGGGAGATTGCAGAATCTTTCAGAAGCTCACATTAGATCTCTGGTTTCTAGTCCGCTAGTCACTAGAAATAATACATCTAATGCTTCTGAATCTAACTTGGGACCAGTTTCAGGTACTTATCCTATACATCTTGTATGAGCGAAAAAACAAAACTCTCTTCAAGATATAACACTCATTAAAATGAATATTGTGTATCTCTGTAATAGCCAAGTCGATTTTGATGGAACAGGTCTAAGCGCTGGAGTTAACAAACAGGAAGACGCATCTCAGAACCAAGAGATCACCTTGGAGAAGACAACAAGCTGGGGCACAGCAAAGGAGCAACACGTCCCTCTAAAGAACCTTCTGAGTGAAGCAAGATCACCAAGGCTACAACAACAAGCAAAGGATCACGAGAGTAACAACATACCGAGAGTGAGTTCGATACTGGGACAGGAGACATCCCCTGAAGATGGTCACTGGCCAGAGAAAAGAGAAGTGAGCGAGGAATGGAATTCACCAGCAAAGTATCCAGTGGACTTAAAGAGAGAGGAGAAGAAAGTGAAAGGAAGACCCTTTTGGGTGCCATTTGTTTGCTGCTCCAATGTTAAATAGACCACCACTCTATTGTATAATGTGTAGGAGATGATGAATGGTTTCTGAAGACTTGCTAGTACAAAGACGTGTTAGTAGTTTGGTTCTTGTAGGCGCTACTGTTGCTTAGGCTTTGAATACTTTTATGCAGACCACTTTTGAATTTGACTTTTTTCAATTTCTGTTTGCGTTTGAATGCCTAGTTTGTTGAATGAGTGTACCAGCTTGAACTTAAACCGAATTGATCAAACCGAATAAATGTTTGGTAAGACTTAAACCGAAATCAAACTAAACCGTACCAGAACCGGGAAAATAATCCATTCTTCTGGAAAAGGTTCAAACTTTTTGCAGAGCTTCGAATGTAATGGAGAATCTGACGACGGCGCAATTTCTCCACAGAGCGACGCTACTGAAGAAGCCACCTCCTCCTCCATGGAATTTGAACTCAAGCTTTCTCACATCTACCTCCTATTCGATACCTAGACCTTCTTCTCTCCGCCGCTCTTTGCCCTTGTCTATCAATGGCGACGCGACACAGCCCACCTCTCTTCTCCACCACCACCGGTTTCTCAGTTCATTGACACGGCGGCTCAGTCTTTCCGGTTCGTGTCCTCTACGGCTTCTTCAGGAGGATGGAGATTGGAGCAAAGACCATTTCTGGGCCGTTATTCGTTTTCTCCGTCAGTCCTCAAGACTCCACGAGATTCTTCCTGTACTTTCCTCCTCTGTATCTATCTCTTTCATAAAATTTCAGAACATGAAGATGACTTTTTGTTTCTTCTTTCAATTACAGGTTTTTGATACGTGGAAGAATCTTGAGCCTTCGCGAATAAGTGAGAACAATTACGAAAGGATTATAAGGTTTTTATGTGAGGAAAAATCGATGAGTGAAGCAATTCGAGCTTTTCGTAGTATGATTGATGATCATGAGCTAAGTCCGTCTTTAGAAATCTATAATTCAATCATACATAGTTATGCTGATGATGGGAAGTTTGAGGAAGCTATGTTCTACTTGAATCATATGAAGGAGAATGGTCTGTTACCGATAACGGAGACATACGATGGATTGATTGAAGCATATGGTAAATGGAAAATGTATGATGAGATTGTTTTGTGTCTTAAGAGAATGGAATCTGATGGTTGTGTGCGTGATCATGTTACTTATAATCTACTCATACGCGAGTTTTCCCGAGGAGGGTTGCTTAAGAGAATGGAGCAAATGTATCAGAGTTTGATGTCGAGGAAGATGACTTTGGAGCCTTCTACGTTGTTGTCTATGCTTGAAGCTTATGCAGAGTTTGGGCTAATTGAAAAGATGGAGGAAACGTGTAACAAGATTATAAGGTTTGGGATTTCTTTGGATGAGGGTTTAGTTAGGAAATTAGCTAATGTTTATATTGAAAACCTCATGTTCTCGAGACTTGATGATTTGGGTCGTGGCATTTCTGCTTCTAGAACCCGTAGGACTGAACTTGCTTGGTGTCTCAGGCTTCTGTGTCATGCCCGACTTGTGAGTCGGAAAGGTTTGGATTATGTTGTTAAAGAGATGGAAGAAGCTAGAGTTCCTTGGAATACAACTTTTGCCAATATCGCACTTTTAGCTTACTCAAAGATGGGAGATTTCACGAGCATTGAGCTGTTACTCTCTGAGCTCCGGATAAAACATGTGAAGCTTGATCTTGTAACTGTAGGAATTGTCTTTGACTTGAGTGAAGCTAGGTTCGACGGCACTGGAGTTTTTATGACTTGGAAAAAGATTGGGTTTCTTGATAAGCCTGTGGAAATGAAGACAGACCCTTTGGTTCATGCTGCTTTTGGTAAGGGGCAGTTTCTCAGGAGCTGTGAAGAAGTGAAGAACCAGTCTCTTGGTACGAGAGACGGAGAATCGAAGTCATGGACTTACCAGTATCTAATGGAACTAGTGGTTAAGAATCAGAAAACTGTACCTTAGTATGTAAATTTGAACCTATACAAACACTAGACTGTATGTAGAGACTAACAGTTGTAAGCTTCTCTTAAGTCTGCTCTTCTACACGATTCTCTCTGTTTGCATTTGTCTTGTTTCTTCTTGTATAGGGCTTACACGGCCTTCTCTTGTTGATATTAGCTCGGAGAATTGTTCCATCTCATCAAGAATCTGTTTCTTCTTCTGGGTGTATGTTTCGCTTTCACTTGGGTGTCCAAACGAATTAGATACCATCAAATGAACAAGATAGTTGCAGAACTCACTATGATCATGGATTGAGGGAATTTTCCGTTGCACTTGTTCTTCAACTGTCTCATCTCGAGTTCCATTCCTGTGCATTTGTTTTCTACATTCCTGCAGGACCAGAGATTTTTATGAAATCAATTTGATGTATTCAAACCTATGTCGAGTAAACTTATCTGCGTTACTAACCTGGAATGCACGATCCAACTTGGTCACTTGCTGGGAATTCAATAACTCAGCCTGCATAAGTTCTCGAAATAATATTACAATCTCTCTGCTGATGTTTATCCCATTCAGATTTTGAATCATGCTAGAGATGCAAGACTCATCAAAAACAGTTCTCAGCCAAACTGGCTTGTTCTTGAGTCTTAGCATGGCAACGGTTAGATAGACTGCCGGCTTGTGGTGGTTCACGTATGTACTTGATGCTGAACAAGGCATGGCCAAGGAAACTGACATTTCTTCTGCAATAAACCTGTACCATGAGCTGGTCTTAAGCATCTCTGTTCTTCCTTCCATGTCTTCCCATCCTAAAATCATGGAAAGACAAAGCGCAGAGTTTGTCGCTACTCTTATGTCATCACAGAATACAAGACCACCTAAAACAGCCTTCATTGATTTTAGGTAACTCGATGAACACTGTAGTTGCTCTTTTTTTATGTCAACCTGTTCTGATAGTCCAGTGAGCAACTCCAAAAGACAATAAGAGGCGATAAGCTTGATTTGTGGTGCTCCAAAATGCATCAACCTGCACAAATTATGGCAATGGATGCAGACTACGGGTAGTGTTTCCAGGCTGGTCGACGTGCCAAAGAAAGTTTGCCAATCTACTGCTCCAGCTAGAACAATCTGCAAACTAGTAGGCCAAAAGGAAGTCAGAACGGTTAGAAGTAGGATCTATCAGTGTGAACAATTTCAAATGCTACCTTCTTAGTGAGAAAAAATAGAGAAGTAACGTGAATGCTAGAGCCTCTCCGATGTTAGTTTCATCCTGACACTGAGTCAATGCTGGACCCTTTGAGCAGGCTACATCAACCACAGTGTTGATTGCTGATACCAGGTACGAATTCGACACAATATTTCTTGAAGCTTCCACAAGTGCTCCATCTGACGAGTGGTACAGAACCAAAGAAAGAATGCCAATCACCACCATATCTTCATGGTTCTGTTTTATAGCAGTGTCTCGCAAGCTCAAAAAATTTAACAACTACAAGACAAAGAGGATTCAGTGAGCTCTTTGATAACATGGCAATGTTGGTGGAGAATAAGTCTAGATGGCCTTACCTTTATCGATACAGCATACCATGATTCATCAATCATAAGCACTGCCGGTTGCACAGAAGTTAAAATGTTGAATACTAGCAGAAGGAGTGTTCTAAACGATGTTCCCAAGGATGAGTTACTGAAACCAGAAACGAGTCTATGAATTACACTCCCAATTCCATTCATGGATAAATTGTTGGAGGCAGTTGGGAATATAGAAACAATTGTGTTCATGAGATTTAAAATTGAGATAACATCATTCTCTTGCTCTTCCTTCTCTGCAAGCTGTGTCAACAAGTTGACTAGAAGAGTTGCGGCATAGTTGTCTCCTTCTGATATCAACTTTGCAAACCAATATGTGAGGGATCTCTGTCTGCCATCTCCATATACATTGTGAACTTCATTTCCAATTAAGTTGTTCCGGGAGATCTTTTGGATCTGGTAAATTAAACTTTTGCTGATACTTTCTTGTTGAAAAAGCCACTTCAGAGATTCTAGATGAATATTAATGGAACCCAAGTCCCACTCATATTCGTTTAGTAGATGGAAGATTATTCTCTCAGCTTCAAGACTGTAGGATATCTGGTATCTCTCGTTTTGAAGACTCCTGCAAAGACCATAAAGATTCACTAGGTTGAGCAGAGCTGGAGAATCAGAGATCGCACATATTAAACTTGTCTTGTTTAGAATAATGTATTGCTCCAAAGAAGCTAAAACCAGCTTATCATCTGCAAGCCTGCAAAAAATGAAGAATAATATAAGGAAGAGAAAGAAATCAGGATCCTTAGTGCGTTTATCAAAAAGCTAATTCACCTGTCATTGTATATCGAACTTGTATGGAAAATCAGCAGAGCTGCGGACTGGCAAGAAGCCAATTCCTGATTATTGGAACTAGCTTGCCCGAGCAAAAACAGCAAATCTTGTGGATCAGAAGGAAGACAATGAAGAGCATCTCTGATATGTGACCCCGTTTTCTGTTCGAGAAGTATATCAACAAGGGAACTGAGCATCAAATATATCCTCTGTTTCATATTATCTGTACAAAAGTTTCCTAGACATCCAAACGAAAAGCTGAACCAATCTGCTGAAACAAGCAATTCTGCAAACTCCTTGGCTTGAATATCTGAATTCTGTAGCAGAATAGAATGGAAAGTTTCCATTATGCCAAGAGTTGCTTCCTCATTGACCTCGTTGACATCAGAGAGAAACCAAGGCAATAGATGTGATGTACACACGTCTATAACACAGTGTCTTAGCTCAATGCAAATGGTCTTGTTTATGGATGTTGATGCAGTACAATACACATATACTTCATTGAGTAAGTAGACTGCATGCAATATCTGGGTTGAATCTTTCTCAGGGAGACTAAGAGAGGCCAAAATGGAATGTCTCAAGGATTCTTGCAATGATGTTAACACATCCGCAGTCTCCCCAAAAGATGGAGTTTTCATAAGGGAAACAAAGACTGAGCAGATAATAGCAAATGCATCCGGAAATAATCCCATCTCCTGAGAATAATATCTTTCAAGCATCTTTTTCAGAACCAGAGCAATTTCCTGAACTTGAGAACTAGAAGCAATCCCAGGGAAATCAGAGATACAGCTCGAAATAAGCTTCAGTGTCTGTATTTGAAAAGGATGGCAAGGAACTTCGCCTACATAGTGAAGCACTCGGATGACTGAAGGAAACCCAATAACAAGTCTCTTCCGAAAGGAATGCTCGGCTAGGGAAAAGAGATCAAGAACTCTGAGGCATGAGTTGACGACTTGATCTTTACATTCTGTTCATGAAAAGAAAATCGCCAGTCAGGTACATAAAAACAAATATCTATCAATGCTCGTTGAGATGTGAGCTTCCAGAGGAAAAAATGGCAAGCAAGAGAAAGATATGAATCAAGCGGAAATTGTAATTGGCAAACAGTATAAAGACTATCTGAACAAGTTGTTAAAATTGTGTAGGAAACAATGAATTATGCATTTGACATCTGAAAGAAGTTAAATGATAACTTCATTTCTTAGCTTCTCAACCTTCCGCTAGTGTCTGGAAAACTTTTTAGTCTTTCCAGTATAAAGGAATGCCCAATAGCAGTATACTTTTAACTTATTATTCAAGGAGACTGCCATTACCTGATAACCGCAGTATCTCAAATATATAATCAGCAACATTTTCTTCTACCATAACTTGAATTTGTTTGCTTGGTGTACTCTCTTGAGATATGTAGTGGAAGATAAGATCAAGGGTTTTTATTTGCACCTCGCTGTCAGTGGAAAGCAACGGACCTTTGATTGCCTCAGCAAATAAGACATTTAAACAAGGCCTGGCGGCTACATTCTCAGCAGTCTGCATAGGGTCATCATCCACTTCATCCAAGCTCATGCTGCTGGCACTATTTGAATGTGAATTTGCTAAAAGACCTTGCTGGGCCAAGATGGTCAACAGGGCTACAAAGTTCAAATTTCTCTGTTAGCTGACATAACAAGTTAAAAAGAAACAACAACAACAACAACAATAATGGGAGACTCAAACTGAGAATGTACTACTGCTATAAGAAATTCATTAACAATTCTATCATGGTTTTCTAGTCAGTCTATAGCCAATGACAACATATCACCAAACATTTTTCCAATGGAAAACGCTGAATAATTACTTAAGCGTCACAAGACTCCAAAGTAGAGGAACTAGGACTTTAGGATATGACTATGCAAATCTATTCATGGTTGAGTTAAAGATGAAAACAATGTCTACCGCATAAGAACGAAGTAGATATATAAGCTCATACGAACCTACACAATTCAAGCGAACATCATCTCTCTGTGTCTTTGCAAGAGCCTCCAAAGATAGGCATAAAAGCTTAGGACACAATAAAGAAAGAACCTCAATTCCATCAACATTTTGTTCTGTGAACTGTAGAGCAGAAAACTTGTACAGAGCAAAAAGAATTTCACCACGGATCTCCTCACTAGTATGAGAAAAAAGATAAATCACAACAGTCCCCATACAATATAGTAAAAACAGTGGTCTCCAAAGGTGGATTATGCACATTACCTCGGTAACTGAAGACCTTCAACGAGTTGGCAAACAAGAGCTTCTTTATCTCTGATATGAGAATTGATATTTATATTCTCACAACTCATAAGAACACCAAAGCAGTGAAGCTGCAAAACACAGACAATAAGCAATCTATGAGAGAATATAGATTTCAAGCTTATCCGATAGATTCACGAAAATCTCAACGAGAATCCCCAATTAAAACCCTAGAAATGTAACAATACCATATGGAGCTGTCTTCGGCTCCAACCCAAAGCACCAGAAGAAAGCTGATCGGATATTCTCTCCACAAAATCCTCACCGATTGAAGATTCCTCAACGGAACAGAGAAGAGAGATCATATCCATAATCTGGATAGCGATTGGAGCATCATCAATCGAAGAGAGAGCGTGAACGAGAGGCGATACGAGAAAGTGGATATGAGAGGAGAGTAAGGTTCGGAGGAAGATAGGTTCAGAGATAGCGATTGAGAGCTGGTGAAGCGCGTAGGAGACATGTACAGTGGGAATGCGTGGATCGGAGACGAGATTGGAGAAGCAGATTAAGCAGAATGTTCCCCCTTGGTCGTCGCGGAGAGAAATTGTGGATCGGTGGCCGTTAGCGCATGGCGGCGAAAGAGATTGATGGTTTGAATCCGCCATAGATTCATGGAGGAGATGATCGGAGTTTTGCAACTGTGAGTGTTGGAAGAACATTGTGAGAGCGCGAAAGAGAGAGACTGGGAAATTTCGAACTTTTAGAAATGGCGTCCCAACAAAAATGATTTTACAGTTATATTACTTTTAAGAGTTCCTTATTTTAAAATTTGATATAAAATCATAAAATAAAGTTTTGGATTAAATCATAAAGCATCTTCCACTATTCTCTGGATTTTGTGATGCGATGCACTTACCATCTTCCTCTTCCTTGTACTCGTCTCCTACGAAGAGTCTATTCGCAATGTTCTTGAAAGCTCGAGCTTTATCAGTAACTACACAGAATCCTCCTGATCTCTTCTCGCTTCTACATCATTCTCCAAACGCTAAACATCTACGCCATCTCCACGCTCACCTTCTTCGTACATTTCTCTATTCCAACGTTGTGCTCAGCTCCAAGCTCGTCCTCGCTTATTCCAAGCTGAACCATCTCTTTCCTACTTCGCTTTCTGTCTTCTGGCACATGCCTTATCGCAACATTTTCTCTTGGAATATAATCATCGGTGAGTTCTCTAGATCGGGTTTTGCTTCCAAGTCAATTGATTTGTTTCTTCGTATGTGGCGAGAGTCTTGTGTTAGACCGGATGATTTTACGCTTCCTCTTATTCTACGAGCTTGCTCTGCGTCTAGGGAAGCGAAATCTGGAGATTTGATTCATGTTCTGTGTTTGAAACTTGGGTTTAGCTCAAGTTTGTTTGTTAGTTCGGCTTTAGTGATAATGTATGTAGATATGGGGAAACTTTTACATGCACGTAAGTTGTTCGACGATATGCCTGTGAGAGACTCTGTTCTTTATACAGCTATGTTTGGTGGGTATGTTCAGCAAGGAGAAGCTATGTTGGGTTTAGCCATGTTCAGAGAAATGGGGTATTCTGGATTTGCGCTGGATTCAGTGGTGATGGTGAGTTTACTTATGGCTTGTGGACAACTTGGAGCGTTGAAGCACGGGAAGAGCGTCCATGGATGGTGTATCAGGAGATGCTCCTGCTTGGGCTTGAATCTCGGCAATGCTATAACAGATATGTATGTAAAGTGCTCGATACTGGACTATGCGCACACTGTATTTGTAAATATGTCGAGACGAGATGTGATCTCTTGGAGCTCGCTTATTTTGGGGTATGGTTTGGATGGAGACGTGGTAATGTCTTTTAAACTCTTTGATGAGATGCTTAAGGAAGGAATTGAACCCAATGCTGTCACTTTTCTTGGTGTCTTATCAGCCTGTGCCCATGGCGGTCTTGTGGAAAAATCTTGGCTGTATTTCAGACTAATGCAGGAATATAATATAGTTCCTGAACTGAAACACTATGCTAGTGTGGCGGATTGTATGTCTCGAGCAGGTCTTCTGGAGGAAGCAGAGAAGTTTCTGGAAGATATGCCCGTGAAACCTGATGAGGCTGTTATGGGTGCGGTGTTGAGTGGGTGCAAGGTGTATGGAAATGTAGAAGTTGGGGAAAGAGTGGCGAGGGAGCTGATTCAACTTAAGCCGAGAAAAGCTAGCTACTATGTAACGTTGGCCGGTCTATATTCAGCTGCAGGTCGGTTTGATGAAGCTGAGAGTCTGAGGCAGTGGATGAAGGAGAAACAGATTTCTAAGGTTCCCGGGTGTAGCTCAATATGAAAGATGGGATGGAGATTTCAGCGTCTTCTGGTTGTACATGTGAAAGATTACCAGAATGGTAAAGATCAAAACCGCACCAAAAGCTCTTGAAACTTACATCTAGATTTTGGTAATGAGGCTCAGACCACAGCTAATTGTGTACATGGAAAAGTTGTGGTGTCTGGTCCGACTTTGAAAACAGTCTTTAGCTACTACGGCATGTTTCACCTCGCTGTTAGTGGAAAGCAAGGGACTTTTGATTGCCTCAGCAAATAAGACATTTAAACATGGCCTGGAGACTACAGTCTCAGCTGTCTGCAGAGGGTCATCATCCAAAAGAGTAGCTGGGTGGTCAAAAGGGTTACAAAGTTTCAATTGTTATGGATAAGTTAAAAATGTCTTGTGCTTATACACAAACTGATATGCTTAAGTAAGCTTTTGATGTAGAATATACTTGGTGTTTAATAGGATAAAGATAAGCTCTTTTCAAAGTTAACTTTTTGTTATTAGGGTTGTAGATCATGGGATTTGATATACCGGAAGGAACATTTTTTTGAATTATTTCAGAATAATCTTTTATTGCGAATTCTTATATACCTCACTCTCTGTTTTGTGTCTACTTGTTTGATGAAACACAAAAACGTTTGGAACATGATAACTCGGATTCCTTTTACACAACATGATACATACAAGCATACCTTAGTAGTTTTTCTACTTACCACACACACATATATACACCCTTAGTTTGGTTGCGACAGCACAACTTTCTTCTTGTCCTTGTCTTTTTCTCTCTAATTGCTACTTCATCTTCTTCTTCGTCGGTTCTAGCTAAGTCACCAAAAACAATTGTTTAAGTGGGCTTAGATATGTTAATGGCCCAATAACTTCTTAAAATCCCAAAACAAGCAAATTTTTCTTCTCGTTGACTATATTAAAAGCGTAACCCTAATTCTTCACCAAATCGTAACAACCCTATTCTCATTTTGAGATTTCCCTTGTTCTCTCCAATTTGCCATGGAGAATAAGCATAACCCTACTTCTCATACGTCTCATACCTGGTCGGAGCTTCCCGAGCTAAATCCGTGTGTTCCTCTTGGTACTCTGCTTCCAGACAAGTCGTGCCCAAAAACACATCCATTGGCTGATTTGATTCCCCCGAGACAACAACAACAATTCATGCACGTTGTTGAATCCCGAGGAAAAAGATAAAGTTTACAAAACGCAAGATTTTGGTGAGGAATTTACAAAGAGTGTTTGTAGGGCAACTCATGGAAGTTGGCTCCTTATGGGAGATCGATGGTGTGATCTCTATATTGTGAATCTCTTTACCCATGATTGGATCAGTCTACCTCCTGCAGATTTATTGTGGAAAGATTATGCGTTACGCCATGCAAGTCAGAGGACAATTAGCACCTACCGTGTTAGGTATAAACCGTACGTGGGTAGGAATATACGAGACCCTGTGTTTTGGATTGACGAGAAAACCAAAGATTATGTAGTTCTTTGGGGACTTATGGATTGGTGTGTATTTTATTGCAAGAAAGGAGATACATGTTGGAATCAAATCCCCAAAACTTCAGATTGTTTCCACATGGTTTACAAGGATCACAAGCTTTACTTCCTAAACAAAACTGGTAGTTTCAAAATCTTTGATTTTTGTGGAGATATTCCACAACAAACCTTTGAGTGGAGTGTTAAAGTTGAAAGATCTCAGTTTGGACCTCCTCCACCAAGTAATCCATGGAAAGTTCTTGCCACAAAACTTGTAGTCACCGTAACAGGAAAAGTCCTCAAGGTTGAAGAAATGGGGGGAGCGAGGCCTAGAACCTGGTCCTTCCGGGTTTTCGAGGTTTTATTCATCAGAATTCCTCAAGAAAAAAGAGCGGCTTATTAATTCTCTGGGAGATGAGTCGATGCTTTTGGATCAAGGCATCACTGTGCTAGCCAATGACACTGGTGGATTCATTAGAAATACCATCTATTTCAGTGCTAGTCATGGGAATAACACACATGATATCTATATCTTCAATCTCGAGACACAAAAGACGGAGCCGCTGCACACACTTGATAGTTATTCTTCATCAGTTCAATTCTATGGAGCTCAATGGTTCGTACCTAGTTTCAAGCACTAAAATGTTGATATGTCTTTTCTAGTCAATATATTTCTGTTTTTCTTGTTTCAATCAATATGTTATTTGACCCTAGTTAATGATGATCAGGTGATAGTTTTTTTTTGGCTTAAAAGTGATGTATACTCAAAGGATGTTGAGATGTATGGTCAGATAATCATTTCTCTTGTAGCTAGAGAACAATAAACATAGGAAGTTAAATGTAAGGTCCCTCTCTATAAGCCAAGATGAAACAAAAATCCAAAAACATATTTGTATTAAACAAGCTTATTTGAATATTATAGAGATGTGAAAAACTAATTTTATTTTTTTCACAAAGATACAAACAGCAACATTGGGTTTTAGATTTGAGTTGTGTTCAAGCATGTTTGTCTACTCGAGGTTAACTATATATCAGCATTATATTCCATGGAAGCATGGTTGTTCACTCGAGGTTTCGTCATTTGAGTCGATTGTATTTGTTTTTATCCTAAAAAATGAAAAGCTTACTCCTCGTCATAACCTTATGATGTATGAAGTGATGAGATACTTTTTGACCTTTTGGTGAAACGTTAATCCGAGGAGTTAATATTATTTTGGGTTTTGGGTGACTTCTTTTGATCTGATTTTAATTGGTATATTTTTCTTTGGAAAACCTTTTCTCGGGTTGAAGAATGACAATAATCTGCTTTGTTTTCAAACTGTAACGAATTACACATGTAGAAAACGTTTAATGTAACTGTATGTGATAATACAGTTTAGGTTCTATCTCATACGATGTCATAGTTCAGGTGAGATAATAAGACATGTACCTTAAAAGTTTCAATATTTTGTAAGTAGTATTTTGATTAAAAGGTAATATATATCGTAGCATAAAATAAGACAATGAAGATTGTTAGGTCAGTGCGATATAACTTAAAAGACCAAGTTACTATCATAAGATGTTTTACTCTCAAATTTGAATTCATCATATAAATGTCAGGGTTTTCTTCAAAAAAAAAAAAATCCTAATATTTGTTGTTGTTGCAATTTTAACCTTTAACTTACAAAAATACAAATCAACTCCAAGAAATCTAATTGAATCTGCAATATAAATCTCGGTCAACACTTTCAATTTTTAAAATTATGATAAATAATATATCAAATCAAAGACAGTGGAAGACACACATAAATGTTATATTGCACATTAAATTTTACTTTTTAGGTTTGATCTTCATTTTTGCAAGTTGAGGGTAAACTTGCAAAAAATAATTATTGGAAGAGATTTTTTTAAATTAAACGCAGTAGCGCAACATACTGGATCAGAAGCAGAGAAGTTGTCCAAGGACCAAAAGTACTAAAGCCACAGACCCAAACCATATAATTGATCAATCATACAAGAGATTTCATCCCAAAAAAAAAAGAAAGAAGAAGCAAATAGTAAATCTCTGTACTCCAGACAAATCCCAATGCAAATAAAAGACTTCCAACTATGATGTATTTTATGTGAGACCAAAATAACAAAGAGCTCTAAAATAGTACAAACGGGCATGCGGGTAATCAGGAAGATATAGATAATTTAAGCAAAAAACAAACTGGGACTGTGACTACTTTGCTCAGGATTGCACGGCCAGTTTCTGAAGATGTTCAATAAAGACTTGCAGGCTCACATCGTCAGTGAAGATTATGTCTGACCCAGCTGACATCTCGTTTGCATTGTTGTAAGTCGCTGATGGATTCAGCTTAGCCAATAAAAACCTTGCCTGCAGTATCAAAGGATGTAAAGTTATAAAGGAAATGGTGATGAAAACCATCAGATCAAATCCCACACAGATAAACTAAAAACATATGTGAATGCTAACCTGTGATCCATGTTGATCACACACAACTAATCTCGGGACTGGGAAACGCTCCCGGACTAACATCTGGGAATCCTCTTGCGGAGCTTGCAATAACTGAGCAAAGGCCTGACACGAGACATCCGAGATTTAGGATATCATAGAATTAATGATGGTATAAAGATGTCACAAAATGAGACCCCATGGTAGAGATTATTGACCTTGCGAGTTGCTACAACCCACATTATTTCACTTGCATATAAATGGAACCAGCTCTGAAGAGTATTGTTTCAAAACTAGATGTCTCAATTTGGATTTCTACCCTAAACCGATGTCATGTTAACAACCCAACTCAAAAGGACATATATTTTATAGCTACGAAAGTGTAAAATGATGGTAAAAAAATGCTTTTACAAATAAACAGTCAATTACTGGTTCAAAGCGTGCATTACCTCATGTTCAGGCTGATGATGATAACCCATGTTTCGCCATTGCGATATAGTCATTCCATGGAAGACAACAACACTAAAATATGCATCTAATAGAAGAATCTTGTCAGCTGCAATGGAAGCCACATCCAGCAAAGCTGCCTGAGGTCCTGAATTGAATGAATATGACGTCAGAGAAGGTTGGATCATGACAATTGCATTTGAAATGTTTTCCCGGTTTAGCAACATGCGGAAGTATGCGGTTTCATCAGGACTATTGTTAAAGACCTGCCACCATTCCAACACCGCAAAAGAAAACATGATTCAACTATGTAGGCCAATTACATAAAGGCAGATATTGATGAAATCTAAAAACGGTAGTCTACCTGAACAAACTGTGACCGCCTCAGGTTAAACATGAATTGAGGGAACAATGTAAGATATGGTTTCAGCGTAAACGAGGTTGGATCATCCTTTCTATATTCACCAAATTTTGAACACAGACGAATGAGAGTCCGATCTAGCCACCGAGTTGCATCAAATCCCTCCTGAGGTTATACATAATACACTGCATACGTGAGTATATGACAAAAATAAAGTAGACATCACTAAACAAAGTACAAGACATGAGTATATAGCAACTGTTACTTAGAGTTTCACTATGAGCCTCACACAGACTACAAATTATTGGTATAAAGAGATGAAAGCTACATCTCATACAGCCACAATAGTTCCTCAAACAAGATGCTACAGGGACAACTGTAATCCACCTCAATTAGTTGTGGGAAAAGTAAAGTTTTACTTCCTTTGGACATATAGATGAACATTTGGCCAAAGATCCTGAACCCTAGGTAAATAAATATGGCCAGGAGAAAAGAACCCATATTTTAATTCATCAAAAGCAATATGAGCTTAACCCTTACCCCAACAGCACAAAAAATTTAAGTCACGGTCAAATTAACTCACATATTGTAAGCAAAGAAAAGATGATGTAAGGTACCTCTGTTTCCATTTTTAAGGAAGTTAATCTTGCCATAACCACTGCAGCAGTTTCTTGGTCAAAGCCTTGCACAAGATTCTGAGAATGTATACAGCAACCATGGTAAGAAAATGTTTGCTTGCCAGAAAACTATTTGAACACCATAACACATTTACATGAATGGCACATAACCCTGACCACGGTTATTATTGATTCCATGACAATAGTAAAATGTAAAAGAAATTGGCTATCAAGCTGGTACTAGCATTAACATGTGGATAATATGTCAAAATCATGCAACCAACATCATGATTCTGAGATTCACATGATATGAATTTGCCGCAAAACACTCATGGGAGGCTAAGGATTAGGAATCATATAAAATAAAGCATTAGGAATCATAGTATGTTATACAGTAACGGTATTTAAGGGATCCATGTTTATCCTAACAAACAAATTTTTCCAAGAAAGAAAGATGTAAGTCCCGTTGAAATCCCAAAAACCAAAGCTTTTTTTGCTTTCTATTCACAGTAAATAGCTTTTACTAAATTACACCAGTGAGAAATGGAAATTAATTTTTGGTTGACCAAAATGAGAACAAAAAATGATACCATGCTTAACAATACTATCGTTAACAAAAAAAAAAAAAGGTTACTATCGTTAACCGCATTTTCACTTGGCAAATAATAATACTTGCTAGCAGAGTTATAGATTATAATCCTAACATAGCAACGCTACCAAAACATAATAAACAGTGCTACGGTAAAAGAGCTAGTAGATTACATATAAACCCAATTGCGTATAACATTTGTATAAAGTGGTAAGTTTGGCAGAAAACAAGACTACCTCTGTGCTCACAGCAGTATCTACCCACTGTCTGGTTAAAGTTGTAACCCGGGCCAAACTTTTACCTTCAGAGTTTTGGTATCTGCAATCGAGTCAACAACAGTAAATCCAATGCTTCTAGATATAAAGTAATAGCTTAATGCAGACAGATAAAAAGTTTAACAAATGAAGGAAAATTAGAGACAAACAAAAGCTGCAAGAATACCTTGTGATAAACTGCAAATACAACTGCTGATTTAAAGCTCCAGGAGCAGTTGACCCGGTTGAAGATAGATCAAAGAATACAGTCAAGCAGGTACTCTTGTCGAGGCCACACAATTTCCAAGCACTGGTATTCCCCTCTCCAATGACTGTGTCAGCAACATTGGGACCTTTCTGCAAGGCATCAAATGAAAATAAATTAAAATCAATTAATAGCAGATAGCTTTATTCATTCACCAAGCATTAAAAATACATCTTGAAATAAAATGGATTCTAAGCACTCCAGGTAAAACCTTTTCTAATGATGAGCAAGGCCCGATAACCCCTTGAATTTTGATGTCTTTTGAACAATTTATCTCAAGCGTGCCACTGAAAATGAAAGGTTCGGAGTTAGTTTGCACTAAGGAATGCAAAATATATATTATCATAGCATACAAGCAGTATTATGCATAATGCTCTACAAGAAAGGGTCTTAATTGCCAAAATATTATTTATCTTGCAACACCAACTCAACAGAAGATATAATAGCAAAGTGTTGACACAGAAGCAGAGCAGAAACATACTTGAAGCAGAGACCAAGAGAGTGCTCGCCATCTTCAAACATCCTCTTAAAGGAATCTTTAAATACAGAATGGCCAAAACTTTCAGACAGAACAACGAGACCACCGGTACTTTCAACGGCTACTTTCATTTCAGCAACCCCGACCTAACTATACCCAAAATGCAACAGCAGAAACAATTATAGTTAGGTATCGTATCATGTGATGGAAATGATAGCTAAAGTGGAATTTTTTGATAGATACAACAAGCAAAGCCTATCAACACTGAAGTTAAAAAGAAAACATGGTATTGATATAATACGTCTTTCATGAGGCAAAGGAAAACAATGTGAATAGAAAAGCGGGGGTTTCTGATATGGCTTGGGAAAGCATATTTTCTATAGTGTTAAAAGAAACAATTCTGATTTCTAGATTAAAGGGATGTTCTAAAACAATCACATAGATTGCCCTTCAAAATTTCAAAATGTATGTAACAGATATCTACAAATGGACGCTCTTTCGTGCGCAACTACTAACATCTGCAAAAATAATCAGAAGGAAAAGAATAGAAACTGGTGATCACAGGTTAGTTAAACAACTCGAGTACAAGTAAGAGCTTTCACAATTGGTGTGCATCAACAATGTCAAATTCACCTAACAATTTAGTAACTAAGAATACATATTCAAGATCATACACATAAAACAACACTTTCAGAGAGTTAATGAGGCATGGCATTCATTTTAGCTAAAATATAACAGCGACATAGACAAAATTGAAAAATCAAGCATTGCAAGAAACTACACATTTATACCTGAAGAACAAAACCAGAGGTTGGGCATCATGCCAACAAGCAAACTATAATCACGACAATTAATACCTGATCAAGTGCAGAAGCGAAAAGGTCTAACACATGACCCTGAGCGACAAGCTGCTTTGCAATACTATCATAAAACTTTACAGCTTTTTTATAATAAGGAGCAGCATCTTTATCTAGATCTTTGTGGGAGCGCACAGGATCTGACAAATCCTTTGAGATAATCTGAAAAGACAAAAGAAAGAAAATTTGATTCAGAATATAACAAATATGGTTCAAAATATGGAGCGATAAAACTTGAGAGTGCCATCAACCGAGGAATCAATAAGCACTAACCGTTCCAGGGCCCTCTGTACATGGACCTCCAACCAAAGCTACAATTCTAGCACCAGTTCCAGGTAAGCAAGCTCCAAGCAATCCTGCAGCTACACTCAATGCAACCCCTGTGCATCGTTGGGGACGATGACCTGGCTGAACAGGCCACTGGTCTGATTGGAGCTCATCCAAAAGCTGCATACCAAAAATCAGCCACACCAGTGTTCAAATCCATGTTACAAATAACGAATCATTTAGAAGCAGAAGAATCCGATTGAAAATTGACAACAAACACGAGTTAAATTAAAACAAACATAGACGTAAATCTATCCAAACCAAAACCATTACCCACCAAGTCCAGTGTGTATTCACACTCCGAAGCGGGCAGCAGGAATCTGTCAACACCGGAACTCTGGAATCCGTTTTGCGCTCCTTTAGAAAACCCAGAAGTAGGAGCTCTCCTCGAAGAAGACCCAAGCCCCAACTGATCCAAAATTTGATCCTTGGTAACTTCTTTATTGCCTTTAAAGACAAAAACTTTAGACATCTCAGAGAACCCCAATTCATGCACATGAGCCTGAGTACCAAACGACACAAACCCAACCAAAGCATTCTCCGGAAGCAACCCGATCGCCTGCTTAAGAGCCGATTTGGCATATCCCAATTCTTCCTCAATCATGCACGTATCGAGAACAAACACAAACACAGGTGGTGGAGGCACACGAGACGGATCAGGAGGCAACGTGTACTCAACAGTAGTGTACTGGGGATAAAGCTCACCAGGGAGATTAATCTCAGAGATCGAATGGTAATGAGAAGGGAAATGATTCCTATGATAGCAAAAAGGACAGACCCAGTTCATAGCGGCGAAATCAACACGAGCGAAGGCGTTGAGAAGAGCTTTACAAGTCTTGCAATCGAGAGGAGCATAAGGGAGATCAAGGATAAGGGGGTGACGACGGATCGGTGAAATTGAAGCGGCGAGAGGAATCACACACTTGCTTGCTTCAACCTTAGTGCGAGGCCAAAGGTTCCAAGTCATACGAACTCCATCAATACCTTCCCAATCCATCTCCTCCACTTTCGCCTTATCCGCCATCTCCGCCATTGTTTTGCTCCGATCTAAGCAGGAACGGATCAGATCGGGAATTGAATTGCAATGAAACTGAAGAAACTGAGAATTCTCAGAGACGTGAGGGATTACGAGTTAGGAGGAGTCGCGGCTTAATCACTGGGAGGTCACAACACGATGAGTCAATTTGATTGGATGGATGATGACGATGGATCTGGTGTTTAGGTTCGGGTTTGGGTCAAGTATTGGTAATTAATTCATTACTAAAATTCTATTGTTATTTTTTTTTTCAACCTTTACGGATTTGATGTAATTAAAGGAGATTTGCTGTTAAAAAAAACAATTAAAGGAGATTTGCTAGAATAATCTAAGATATCTACCAAAATTTATAAAAAATCTAAATAGTATGTTTTCTATATCTTTGCCTCTTTTTTGGTGTGTTCTATATCTTTGGTCAATATTACTTATTTATTGTAAATCTCTTTTAAAAAAAAGAAGGAAATAAGATAAATTTTAAAAGGTAAGAATAATAAGAATCTATATTTGACAAAAAGAAGAGTTAGATTTAAGTTTTAAATTAAAAAAAAAAAACA
>Ga0041059_1000548_pt1 | contig 28920 bp, 26 predicted proteins | sample AraColnosormetaG_FD_56232 | JGI IMG/M metagenome (GOLD analysis project Ga0041059, IMG submission 56232) | Arabidopsis roots microbial communities from North Carolina, USA - Col MF nosort | ecosystem: Host-associated > Plants > Roots > Unclassified | place: USA: North Carolina | collected... | reverse complement strand
TTTTTTTTTTTTTTGTTCTGACATTCTATTGGGGTTTGTTTGGGGGCAGAATGAAGAGATGGCTCCAGGAAGCTTCCCTTTGAAAATTAGAGACAAGCCTGGAGATCAGAGTGTAACATTGACAGCATATTACAATGACGAACGTATTCATGTTGATGTAGGAATGCCTTATCTTGGTGATGATGTCATTGATGTGTTTGGTCCTAATAATGATGAACTAAGTTTTCCACTAGTTGTGACTGTTATCAAGAAGAACGGAGTCAGCATAGAGTTTACCTGCCAGGCTTATGCTGATTATATTGACTTAACAGATTTAACTGTGCATGATTATCAGTATCAAATGGGAGAAACTGACTGGCCTCGTTTCAAGTAAGCTCTTTGAATTCAATAATTAATATTTTTTAGAGATGGGCATGAGCATAGACGTTTATTGGTGTGTGTTTCCATCGCATTTTGTAGAAACTTGGACGATAATCTGAAGAAGGCGTTCCACAGGTATCTGGCGACCAGACTTGACGCAAACATAACGAAACTCTTGCATAAGTACATGGTGAGCAAAATAAAGAGAGAGTACTTGCTATGGTTGAAGAATGTTAACAAGTTTGTGGATGGATGAAAGGTAATAAGTTTGGATATTGTTAAAAAAAGTCTCTTCTTGTGTTAGTTGATAGCATTCAAATGTGTTTTTAGCAATTTGCATAATCTTTTGAGAACATTTGAATGTGTTTAAATGACTTTCAAGTTCTGATGTGAGTTTGATATTCACTTATGCTTCCCAATTAATACCAATCCAAACTTAAATCCAAAGATATAGATAAAAAAAGAAAAGAAAATGATAAGGAGTAGAGGATCATCTAATACTATATATCAGAAAGGTGTAGGTATAAAATGTTCTTCATGAATCGTATTTTTGGTGTGTGTAAATTTCTCTTTGTCCACATAAGAAAAAGAAAGAGGGATTGAAGAAGAAGAGAATGCTAGTTTCTTCCACTCTGTTTATCAAACAGTGCATAATAATCTATATAAGTGTTAGGAAAAAAAATGGGTGTGTTTGCAAAATAGTCACTTTTTCAAACTTAATTAGGAAAATAGTCACTTTACTATTCATAATTTGCAAAATAGTCACTTTTCACTGTTTGATTCGTACACTTGGATTGTACATCACTTTTAGTGTACAAATATAAAATGTACGCTGTGTATTTTTATATATATTTGTACACTAAAAGTGATGTACAATCCAAGTGTACAAATCAAACAGTGAAAAAGTGACTATTTTGCAAATTATGAATAGTAAAGTGACTACTTTTCCAATTAAGTTTAAAAAAGTGACTAAATAGCAACTTAAGCCAAAAAAAATCTATGTTCAAGCACAATGTTTTGAGAATTTAGGGTAATGACTTTCAAGTTGAGATACGAGTTTGGAATTCACTTTTAACAATATGTTCTTCATGTTCTTACTTATAATTTACCTTACTCAATAATAATAAACATATTTATTTATTTTTGTCATTTATTCACTTCAATAAAAATTTATTTATATTGGCACCTGATCTGATTAATTAAGTAAATCAATTAAGAAAAAAAAAACTAAAAAAATTAATAAAAATATTTTGAATTTTACAGATTTTTTGTAATGCAATTTGTTAGATGATAAATTTCCCCCTAATATTTTTGGCTTGATTTAGAATGTTATTTGGTTCGTTGATTTGAATTAACCATCGAACCGAACCGGGCTGATACGGAGCCTCAACTTCAATCGCTGTTAAAACCTTAAAACCCTTGAAACTCCATTTTCTTCCTTCACTCACAGAAGAAGAGAGAATCAATCAAATCAAATCACCATGGCTTTAGCTTGGTGCGTTGTACGCAGGTCAGCATCTAAGTTTGCTTCCGTTTATGGTGGCCGAGTCCGATCTATCTCCGCCGTTGCGAACCGCGCCTCTCTAGCTCGCAACCCATCTTCAATTCGTCCATTCGTCTCTCGCGCCTTAAATTACTCGACGGCTATTGATCGAATTAGCTCCGAGCAAACGCTTATCCGAGTTATTGACTCCGAAATCAACTCTGCTTTGCAATCCGATAATATCGATTCGGTAAAGTTTTCGCCTTTTTTGCTCAAGAGCATAGTTTCTAAAGGTCTTCAATTTATGCAATTTATACTTAGAAGATATTTGTCTCTTTTTTTTTATCACTGGGATTGTTTGGTTGATGCCATTCTATTGGGGTTTGGTTGGGAGCAGGATGAAGAGATGACTCCAGGAAGCTTTCCTTTTAGAATTGAAGACAAACCTGGAAATCAGAATGTTACATTGACTAGAGACTACAATGGGGAACATATTAAAGTTGTTGTAAGCATGCCTAGTCTTGTTTCAGATGAAAATGATGATGATGATGATGATGATGAAGGTCCTAGTAATGAATCGAGTATTCCACTAGTTGTGACTGTTACTAAGAAGAGTGGACTCACTCTAGAGTTTAGCTGTATGGCTTTTCCTGATGAGATTGCTATAGATGCTTTATCTGTGAAACATCCTGGGGACTCTTTGGAGGATCAACTGGCTAATGAAGGGCCTGATTTTGAGTAAGCCTTTGTGAATAATAATTGCAAGTGTAAGGTTGTATAGAGATAGGCATGATGAACAGAGAGGTTATAATGTTGGTTTGTGTTTCATCGCTTTTTGCAGAGACTTGGACGAGAATCTGAAGAAGACGTTCTACAAGTTTTTGGAGATCAGAGGAGTGAAAGCTAGCACGACGAATTTCCTGCACGAGTACATGACGAGGAAAGTGAACCGAGAGTACTTTTTATGGTTGAAGAATGTTAAGGAGTTCATGGAACAGTGAAACGTTAGGTTGATAGCTAAGTACCTAAGAATGAGATTGTGAGGTTCTTTTCTTGTGTTCATTGTTAGCTTTCAAATGTAGCACAATCTTTGAGAATTTATGGTTAAGAGTTTCCAGTTCTGATTCAACTTGTGATTTCCAATGCAAATCGAAATATATTTATAGATAAGCGAAATGAAAAGTAGTAGTATCTTGATAAAGATCAGAAATGTGTAGGTAGCTTACAATGACAAGAAGAGAAGCTAATTAAATGTTCTTCATCGTACTTATGAGCAAGACTAAGTGGTAAAGTGGATCTTATTTTTGGTGCAATCCTAACCCTAAATCAAAACCACTACATAAGCGAGGGTTTCAATAATAAGTAGTAGTAATAATAATAATGATAGGATATGAGTACTAAGCAGAGAGGAAACAAAAAAGCCCATCCTCCTCTGTGTCTCTCCTCAAGTCTCAACCAAATACACAAACACACACTCGGAAGTCTTGTTTAAGCTTGGATGGGAATGTCCTGATGGGTGTAAACAATTCCATTGTCTCCGTCGACAACTTGTCCTTTTCCTCTCATTATCCTGCAACCATTTCACCATGAAAATTAAAAGAAGCATAGGAAAAAAGGCTTATTGTGGGTCTTTATTGACATAACAATGGTGCTTTGAGTAACTAAAATTGTACCATCTCGTTGTAAGTAATCCTTCGACCCCGACTGGACCACGAGCATGGATCCTGCCCGTGCTTACCCCCACCTATATACCACAACCAATACTTTTTTATCACTCACTCTTCCTCTTTTTATTTGTTTTTAATCTATAGACTTATGTGTATGTCTCTGACTTACCTCTGCACCAAGTCCAAATCGGAAACCATCTGAGAATCTTGTGCTGGCGTTGTGGAACACAGCAGCGCTGTTCAAGGTCGCAACATCTTACAGTCAGTTTCCAAGAAAAATCAAAGACAGATAATAAGCAAGTTAAAGATTCAGTACTTTACCTATCCACTTGGCGAAGGAATAGCTCTGCAACTTCGTGATCCTCTGTCACAATGCAGTCTGTGTGTGCACTGCTCGTAACAACATACAAGACAAGATAACGAGTGAACATTTCCACTACATATGCAAAGAATTTCTAAAGTCAATGCCTGTTATGTCGAGTTTCTACCTCCCATGTCGGTGAATGTGATCTATAGCACCATAAACGTCTTCTACAACTTCAACAGTGCAAGCCTTGGCACAGTACTCATGGTTGAATGACCGTGCTTCTGGTATGTTCAGTATCTTACTTGCCCTTGGTCCACCATACAAAGTGACTCCTGTAGTTTAATATATCTCATGAGTTATGCCACTCTAGAAATGTTTTCATGAGATGACCATTCAATATTTATAATCAAACAGGCTACATGTATATCTATGAGACATCCAGATGGAAGGTAACAAGAGGTCAAATAAATGGTTAAGATAGACCAACAAATGATTGGGCCATTTATGACGTACCATTGCTCTGCAGAGCAAAAATAAGCTCATTAAGCACAGCATTCTGCTCTAGATCCTTATGCACAAGAAGGGTTTCCTGAAAGAGACGAGAGAAGATGAAATGAGTCAGTTGAACTTTAGAATCTCCCACTGTATTAATTAAATCTCGATGGAAGGTAAAAAGTTCTCTTACCATCGCATTACAGGCTGCTGGATAGTCCAACTTTGCATCAGAAACTATGCGCTTTGCCATATCCGTATCACAAGCCTTGTCGACATATACATGACAGATTCCATCTGCAAGTACACAATTAAGCCATCGTCACACTCTAGCACAATCCAAGTAAAGAATCTTCTGGAAAAAACAAACTTGCAACCATACCAGCATGACCTAGCACAGGGATTTTTGTAGTATTTTTTATCTGAGTAACAAGCTTGTTGCTTCCTCTTGGGATCACAAGATCGATAACGTCATCAAGCTGTAACACAAATGCAAATGGTGGGTTCCAGTTTAACAAAAGATACAAAAGAACTGTTGCAGCTCCTAGCTTGTAAATCTGTTCTTACCTTAAGCAAATCAGGAATCTCTTCTCTTGAAGTCACAAGTCCAATGAGTTTACCCCCAACAGTCTCTGGAATTGCATCAGTGATCACCTAGAAATTTACCATGAACTTAAAAGAGCTGTAGTGATAAATTTTGAGGCAAATAATGATATGAAATCTGAGGCAATGGTACCTTGTGTAAGATAGCATTTGATCGCCGGGCCTCCTTTCCACCCTTCAGCAGAAGACCATTTCCACTACGGATGGCAAGTGAAGCTATCTGTTTGGTTTGTGGATAAAGCACAGCTTTAGGAAATTCACATATTAAGAAGGGAAATGAATTTTGACTATTAACATACCTGTACAAGTGCATCAGGTCGGGATTCAAAAACAATCAGAAGTACGCCTAATGGTGATGAGGTCTTCTCTAAGACAAGACCATCTGCCACCTGTAAAAGGAATTGCCACAAAGAACAAATAGCATAAACAACTATTGTATGTCAACTAGGAGGATAGTCATATCCCTTATTTAACTCAAGAGTATGTAAATTAACTATATGGTAACAATTGTCCTCTGATCACCTCTGTTTTCTTTAAAACACGGCCGATTGGATCTTCCATATCAGCTAGCTTACGAACTGAAGCTGCAAGGCTCGAGATCTATCAAGCACAAAATAAGAAACATAATAAGGAGAGGTTACATTGGCACAATATGTTTGCCCAAGCCATAGCAACAAAAAGCAACTATCTATGGCCATGAATACTTTCTTACCTTTCCAGGTGTCATAACTAAGCGAGCCACCATTGACTCTTCCAACCCAGCCTCTTGTGCAGAAGCTACATCTAACTCATTCTCAGCTTTGATTGTAGTAACATTTGCTTCAAGGGCATCGGCAATATCAAGCAGAATTTTTTTCCTGTCTTCCGAAGATAAGGCCTATAGCAAAATGTAAAAAAAAGTTAAGTAACTCTATGCCGAGCAAGAATGGTTTTTGACGTTACGAACATGAAAGAAAGCCATGCATAAGTCACAATTACCTGAAGCTTTCTGGAACTTTCCCTCGCAGCAACTGCCATGTCACGAGCATTAGAATCTGTGATCGGAGCCCATAAACGAGCATCTTGATGAAACAAGGTTCCAACACGTAGTCCTCTGAGGACTTTATCTATGTTCTCAGCTGAATACCCACTTCAGAAGCAAGAAAGATATCAATATACCATCTAACCAAATTTGAACAAGCATATCACCCTATCATTATGCATGGTGAGCTTAGAAGGTTCCTCACCTGGTTATGATGACAGGAATCCCAGCATAAGCTGCATTGACTGCAGCTTTGACTTTTGCAGTCATACCCCCTCTCCCTAATCTTGATTTGTCGCCGAATGTAATCTCATCTTGATGTTTTTCTTTAACAAAAGTGTGGATCAACTTTGAGTTAGGATCACTTGGAGGGCCTGTGTAAAGACCTTCAACATCGCTCAGAAGAATCAGAAGATCAGCTTTCAGTTCCAACGCCAGTAGAGCAGCTAAGCTATCGTTATCCCAGAAAATACCAGAAGAATCCTGCATATATCAAGATCCAGTGAAGCTGAACATTAGACTACGAGATTCAAAGAATCCCTCACATCTCAGAGTGTGTAGAAAAGTTCATGTCAAAAGGGACAAACCTGATATGGGGCTCTTCGGGTGCTAATAGCATCATTCTCATTGAAAATTGGAATAACCCTCAAATCAAGCATAGACTTGACAGTTTCATTAAGTTGCTTCCTGAAATCCTTGTCTCTAAAACTACTGTCATTCACCAGAAGTTGAGCTGCCGTCACATCAAGCTAACCAAAGAAAAACAACAGCATCAATATTTGGATGTCTTACACAATAATCTAGAATTCGATAACAAAGGAAAAATCACCTGGTCAAACATAGTCTCATAGTAAGCCATAAGACTGCTTTGTCCAACACCAGCACAAGCCTTCCCATCAAGTTCAGTCTGAGGCTTCTGAAGATCCGCAAAGCTGCAAAAGCCATTAACAAAAAAAAAGAAAAAAAACAAATCCATCAGCAAAAAAAAACAAAACTTTTAAATCATAACACACATAAACACATGTCACTGTTATTGAGCAATAAAAACATAAGCCAAAATGGTCCATCCATCATCACCCTTTTTTTTTTGTTTCCAAATGTTGTTATAAGGGAAAGGGATTAATAATGAAGTGTAGCCATTAAGCTTTAACCTGCTATTGACTAATTGTCGATAACGAAGCCTTTGCCTGCCAAGACCAACCGCACCAGATGACACCAATATCACCTCAAATCCATCCGAGTTTAATTCCGCAAGCTGACATTATATATATATATTTTTTTACAAATTAAAGTTGCCACTACGCATGAATAATTTCACATGTCTTTCGTGAAAAAAAATGAAACCTTTACACTTTTTTATAAACACAATACAAAAAGGAGATTATTAAAATTTGACAATTACCTGTTCACACAGTGCTCCTAAACGACCAAGAGCCAATCTTCCACCTTTTCCAGTAACAACTGCTGTCCCAACCTTTTTTTTTTTACATAATATAAACAAAAATCCAAAATTTTAATCACCAAACAGAAAAAAAATCCCTCGAATATTCTGATTATTCATTCGTCTCTAATGACATGCAAATTAAGATTCATACGAGAAGTTTTAGTTTCTGGGATTAGAAAATATATTCAGATTCACGAATTCAATAAACAAAGAGTTTAGATGCACTTAAATTACATAATATTCATTTCCACATTATCACAAATTAAGAATCTAATCATCAACAACAAAATCTGAAAATGCGAACGTATCTCAACGAACCTTAACGACGATACGTTTGACGTCTCTGGCAAAAGCACGTGAACGATCTAGCTCCTCCATTATCGTCGTCGTCGTCTACCAAAACCACACACAGAGAGAGGAACGAGTTAACTGAGTCGGACTCAGTGAAGCACCGTCGTATTTAAGGTAAGAAAATAAATATCAGGTGAGGGAAAGGTGGAGATCACCAAGGAAGATATGAAGGGGTTTATAAACACCAGCGACACCAGAGACTCAGGCTCTGTTATCAAACCAGGAAACGCCACGTGTGGAACTAAGGGTAGGTTTGGTATTTTAGATACTAACAAATGAAGTGGCGCGTGTTCGTTGGGTGGTGTATGGTAATGAGATTAGGGTGTGATGTAGAGGATTGTGGCGCTATAGGTGATGGGTATTTTGGGAAATAAATAAAATCGGCGGCTGAGGAAACGCCGTGGAAGTGAACGGAGATGAGAAGAGAGGACAAAGTGAAAAGTGGACAGCAAGGCAATTTTTAGATGACGTCGTCTCTCACGATTTCTATTTTATGCGGCGCCACAACAATTTTTTCATTTTAATCATTGTTATTATTTTATTATATGATTGTGTGACATATTTGAGTGCAATGATTATTAGTGTATAATGTTATCTGATGAAATAATTAGGGGTTTGAATGGTTATGGCGGTTGGGGCGGACAAAACCGTCAACGGATCAGACCGTTTTTTATTTATCATTCATCAATTATAGTCCGCAGTGGTCTGGACTTAAAAAAATAGAAGAAAATCGTTGCGGACCATCTGCGGACCGTTTTTACATACAAATAAACTTGGTCCGCAGCGGTTTATTGTCCACCCCAAAAATGAGATGGACTAAACCGCAGACAAATTAGACCGCTTTGTCCGCTGCCTTCATTCATAGCCTAGATGTGTATCATACAAAGCGTTTCTTTCTCTCTCTCTCTCAAACCTAATTAGAAAACAAATTTTAGATTTGTGTTAAGAAACAAATCTTACTTGTTATCAAATTTCACAAATTCAGATAGATTATAAAACTTCCAAATCCACATATTTCAACATGAAATGATTTTCCCTCAGGTTACAGATAGTTTATTAATGATGCTTAGATATTTCCTTCTTTCTTCGAACCCTTGTGAATTTTTTCAGACTTACAGTATTTAGATATTTTTCAATTACGGGAGAGGTGATTTATTTTGGTAAGAATATATATAAATGTGTGATTAGCCAATCCAATTTCTAAAGGCTAATATGATAATGTTTGTGCCAACCTCGAGATTCTCCAGATAAAAAAAAGATAAATAATGGCCAATCCAGTTTCGAACATCATCCATCTCATTGGCTCTGTAAATGAGCCAGATATCATTAATGTCAGATTCAGAATTTTAAATAAAAACTTTGATACTAAATTGTAGGGTTTATAAATCATAACTGGGCAAAATCAATAATACATTACAATTGTAACTCAAAAGTAAAAAAATACATCAAATGTGTTGCAAATCAAATCTCTTACATTGTCTAGCCATGCCACGCTCAACGCTGCTAATATCATTGAAAACTTCCAAAAACTATGAGGGGCTTCCACAATCGTTGGATCTTCCGGAAAACTTCTTGAAAACTTCCACAAGCTACTGGTAGCTTCTTGAAATTGGATACCGCTTCATGATGCTACATTTCGCTTTTTGAAGCTGTTGAGAGCTTCTTCAAATGATAACGAATCAAACTATTAATTCCAAGATGTTGGGTATATAAGATCATATATAGAAATAGTACATTTTAATGCATGAGAATATTAAAAACCGTATCATATGGTTTAGATTTTAGACAACGCTCTTGATTCTTGGTCATTAGAACCTCTCCCAAAAACAAAAACAAAAACAAAAACAAAGCTAATTGCAAAAAACTTGAAGGCAATGAATGGTGCATGCGTTTTGTTCAAAGCCAAGCCATTATTCCAAGTTCCAACACCTATCTTACCGACTTCAGTTTCTTTTTCAGTTTTCATCAATCTCTAATTTTTACTCTTTTTATCTCCTTCATGGAGAAAATGAAACAAATAAAGTAATCAATGTAATTCTCAGGTTTAAGCCAAAACAAACACACAAAATTAGTTAATGGAAGAAGGGCACGCGGCTTGATGCGATTAGGGTCTCAGATGTCTGATTGTCTCTGGGGAATCAATGGTCCTCTGTGCATGTGCTCTATTTTTTTAAGCCTTTAGGCCCACCCACTCCAATCTTGTTGAAATAATATGCACTTATTTGTTTTTGTCTGTGTGATATTATTCTTGTTATTTTAACTAAAGATCACATTCGTAACCAACGACATATCATAGTCAGGGATAGTTATTTAGACTCAAGTATGCATAGACACGCAGCAGCTGCACATGCGTATATATACATAATTATATTTGAAAAGAAAGATGCGATTTTGATTGGTACGTAAAAAAAAGGGTACATAAAACGATAATGGAGAAGTAAGTGAGAAATACATTTTATGTTGGAGAATCTTGATTCGTAAATGCTACTAGTATTTGTTAGAATATGTGGGTTATAGATATAATGAGTGTGAAAAAGAGAGAGAGAAAAAACTACTTTTTCGATTTTTTGCGTAGTTTTTTTGTTTACGTGGAGAAATAGGTTTTAAAATGGTCGAAAATGGAATTTATATTTCTTAGCATTTTGGGTAAATGATAAGAAGTGATGTGTATGTCTAAACGACTTTTTCTTTCTCGCATGAAATTGATCCACGTGTGTTTATTATTTGTTTATTATAGCATGAACTAGATTAAAATGGAGTCCGATGAAATGATGGCGTCGATACGAAAGAAGCACAAAGATTAGTATAGTGGATCGGACCTTTATTTTTTCCCGACTCATACCAAACATTGATAATATATGTAATACATACATAATATATATATAGAGCCAATGCGTCATAGTTGAACATGACATTATAGATAGTGAACGCATACGCCTCGAATTTTTATGGATTATGTTTTAAAGAGTTTTTAATATAGACCACAATTGTATTGTAACAAAATAAAAAAAAAAAAATTGGAACTTATCTCCAGTCCTGCTTATCTCAAAATGCTTGAAGGTCAATATGTCGTGTATATGTGTGATGCTAATAAATAAAGTTCACACTTTTTATAATATCCAAAAAAAATCCTTCAGCGTTTTGTTTATAGATGGTTAATAACGATCCTGCTTAAATTATAATACATAATTTTTGTTGAGTTTATCACAGTCATGATTAAATGGACATGTGAACATCTCCTCTAAGTTGGTCATGACTCATGAGTGAATTCCAAGTTTTAGTAATGAATATTCATTAGCATCATTTTTTCGAAAACATCTAAAAGGATAATTTAGAAGGAATGTTATCATGACATATCTATCAATTCTTGACAAGAATAAATGGCTACAATCTTTTTTTGGGTACAATCCAATATATCAATTTGACCTCTACCGATTTAAGTCACGAGACAAAGAAAAAAACTTGCAAAACTAGGACACGTATGTAGTTGGGCACATGTAAGAAATTAGGACATGTAGCTTAGATGGATAGGTTCTAAACTTCGACACTCAATGGAGTAAGAGACGATCCTGCTACTGCACGAAACCTTACATTTAGCTTTGTGACAAAATACGATCGAATACTTTTTTTCTTTTCCAGAATGAGTTTAATTACATGAAATATCTTGTTAAAAATGAGCTAATGCTAGGACGTAGGAGTAGTCAAAAAGATATAACGATTATATGTGATACATGATACTAACTTAGAAAAAAAAACATTTATCAAAAGAAAAGAAAAGAAAAAATCAAACTCAAGGAAAATAGGGTGGCATGTGTCCTAAATTTCCACAGCGTAAATGAATTTTCATATAAATATTCTTCAAATAACAAGCAACTGCTGATCAGTTTTGTCTTACTTCATCTCTCATAGCGAAACAAGAGCCAAACAAATTTTTATTGTTCATGAAGAAAGGCTTACAACTTTACAAGTTTGACATAATATAATACTCCCAGAAAATGGGTCCAAACACTTGTCAATTATTCATAATTTCATGTACTCGTCCAAGTTCTGTTACATCACTCCCAGATTTTAGCCAATGAATAAGATAGCGCTTCAAACCAACGGTTTTTCCGCACAAGTAGTCGCATTTATATATGGATATACCAAATAAAACATATATTCCACGAAACTAAAAGATAATAAAGTAACCGTCGAAACTCACAAGACACAAGCCAATGAAAATCAATTTTGTGGACACGAGATTCCTAACAAAAAATAATAATTGTTTATAAATCAAAATACAAAACCTATTCAATCAAAACATTTTATTATACAAGCAAATTAATATTGTACGTAAGAAACATTTGATTTCCAACTATTCAATTTTGAGCAAAGAGGTTAATCTAAGAATAGATTTCCGAATATATATCAAAGTATTGAAATCATTTACGATTAACCAAACATGGCGCCATGAAACCCGATTGACAGAAAATATTGATCTTAAATGATGACGTTTTTATGTTTGTGTTTGTGTAACTGTGTTTGCCCTATTAGCAAAAAAAGTTTAGACTTTGTGTATGAACTAAAGTATTATTAACACCCAAAACGTTTTGCTTTTAGAATTGCTAAACTCTGACAGTTACCGTTATACATTTAATCAATTCAAATGATAACTAAATGAAACAACACAATTATGAATAAATAAAAGAAAAAAATATGAATTAAAAACTATATAAAGGCACTAATAATACATTTTTAAAAAGTTGTATAGAGTTAAAAACAAATGTGTTTATGAGCATCGACTGGCCAAAATACGAACACGTTTTGGTTTTGCAGCGCTGATATAGATAAGATTTTTCACTCGACCAACAAAAATGAAGAAGAAAAGAATAAGATAAGGTGGAGCTGAGTATATTATATAAATGTATTAACGACAAAAAAATAAATAAATATATAAATGTATTATAAACATGCTGCACTTGGAAAGTTGTAATTGGTGCAGCTTCATTAATCAATAGATTTTTTGCATCCAATGTAAAGCCGTCACGAGTCACGAGCGTCCAAAAAAGTTTAGTGCAATCACGTTCAAAGGACTATTTCCCAAAAATAAGTAATTTATCGGAAAAATAGTCTAAAATTTGATTGCGCAAAAGTCAATAGAATATGAATGAATACTTGAATCGTTATAATGGAAGTGTAGAAGTTCTAGGGGTTATACTTTCTTAAGGGTTGCAATAAGTATCGTTGTCGTCCGTATGTTAAGCAAACTAAAGCTGTGCGAGCCAAAAGAAAAGTTTGTGTCTGAGAGATCATGCAAGAAAAAAAAAGCTATACCCCTTTCTTTTGATTATTTTCCTACGGTCACAATATTTTTTGTGGACAAATTTGGATATTTTATAAATATCTTAAAAATATTATCGTCCACGAAAGAAAAATGTTCAATAAAACAATTTGACGGAAAAACATTGAACACTAAAAGTATTATAGAATCCAATTTATTTTCTTACGTTTATTATATGAATGTTAAATATATATATAAGTGAATTCATAAGGTATCTAAGTCTACGGAAATACTTAAGTTTTAACGGCGTATTTAGAGTAAATGAATTTGGCCGACATTTATTTTTTGGGTTTAACCACATAAATCACTGGTACTAGTTTTTATTCAATTACTCTCGTATTTGAGGTATATATGTGGTGATAAGACGCAGATAGAGGAAAAAAAAAGCTGAAGGAATCACTATCATGTGTAGACTGGAATATATAATTAGTAAAAATAAATCATTTGTTTGTAAGACTGATAGAGACAGTGATTGCCACTGGGGAAGATCGGTTTGTTCATAGAATTGATATTGTTTTTTTTACATATTTTATATGTTACATTTTTTGATTAGTATTTTTAGTTGTGGGAGGGGTGAGCTGGAGAACTTAAAGTAATTATTGAAGAATTTAGTTTGAGATGCAAAAACCAACAAGTAACTAAAAGGAAAAACAAAAAAAAATTATAAAGTTTAAATAGGTTAAAGAAGTTTTATTAGTGTTATTGATTTAATATAAGGGAAATGGACGGTTAATTAAGACGAATAAGTAGAGTCATAATCCAATAACATGATAAAGGTTCATTTCTTGAAGAGTTACTGCTGTTTTACCATTTTAAAACGTGGATTACAAATAATCTAAGTTAGTGTTAGGTACTAATGTTAAATTTTCTAGTATACATGAGTTTGTTTTCTTTTGTCAGGATCTTAACAAATTAATTATAAAAAAAAACAATAAAGTTAAAAGAGGTGGATATACGAATATACCATGATTTTCAATTATATACGGTATTTATCCGTTTAGGTCAAAAAGGCTTAAACCATAGCTTCGAATCTTTGAGTTATATAAATATTCACATCATAATCTAATTTTCAATGCAACTCAAAAACTTGAACGTCAATATAAGGATCTCATAACAGAGAGAAACTGTAAAATTCATGGTTACAACTTGCAACAAAAATTTCTTTCTTGATAAGATTTCGTTAGAGCATATTGTATGTGTGCTTAGAACACAACAATATTTGAGTTTAGATAGAAAAAAAAAAAACCAAAATGTGATTTTTATCTATTCCAATAGGCCAGTGAAGTAGGCCCATAACTACTGCGCAGCCCATTATTCTACCTAACATGTTTCATTAACTAAAAGTCTGAGGATTCTTGTTGTAAGTGCTGGTGATGTTTCTTAAGAACAAATCAATTATAACTTATTAGCGAGTAAGATTGACCTGTAAATCGAGTCTGTTCATAAATGATAAATCTCGCAGATACTTTATCCATTTTTTTATTCAAAGGAGAAATAAAGATAATTCACAGGTTATCTAATGTGACATTTTGGCTTTTTTCTTTCATACTTCACATGCTCTGTACTCAAAAAAGGTTTATACTTTTATAGTCCATTCTGTGATATCTTCTGCCACATTCAAAAGACTACAAAATGTACCAAAAGATACAGAATCATAACTCAACACTCTCCTCCACTCTTCACAAAAGAGAGTAAATTGCAATAAATCTTGAAAACTTCCTTTTTTTCTTTTATATATTTTTACTCCATAAGCAAAATAAGTGGTAGCAAACAAAACCAAAAAATGAAAAAACACAATCGTTACAAGCAACGATGAAAATCCGCCAGTAAAAACGAAACCGAATGATTTAGCGGATATGTTCCTTCTTCTACTTTGTGGGTTTCATTTTCTGGTAACGACATTCTTAGTTCTACCGCAGCACATCAAAATCTAAAGGTTTTTACATATATATGTTTTGTCTGGTGTTGACCGTCTCATGGAGATTAAGGAAAGAACCAGACCTTGATGAAGATTGAAAGAACCATTTGCAGACCAAATGCTGCAGCCATTACAACCGTGATATCATTGTTCGTCTCGAGGTAAGACCGTAGATTCAGGGCAACAAAACACGATGATGCACTACCAGCTAAGAGTATAATCACCCATCTCAGAAACTCTACTGGAATAAGCAATGGAAGCTGCAAAATAGAACATCCTGAGTGTTATTATGCTTAAACAGTATGAAGTATAAAGTTGTGATATCAAGTTAGGTTGATTTATGTCATTGTACATGGTCATTGAAAGTGAAGTTACCAAACCATTGTGTATCAAGTATATGCATTTGTCTTTAGTGTTACTGATCATCAATTGATTAATTTTAACAGCAAAAGAGACCGAAGTTACTGAAGATACTTACAGAGGTTGGAACGAAAATGAAGAGAGAGTATCCCCAAAGGCACCAGAATCTTAGAAGATCAGCTTTGGACCCCATATAACGGAGTGCAAAATAAAATCCCAGAGGCACAATTATTGCATATCCATATATTATAGATGCTGCCAAATTCATATAGTTCACATCAAAGATCCAAGGAGCATTACTGTCGGTTCGTTTCTTCACGAGATATGTAGCACAATTTCCGAGAGAAGCAAGCACAAACACAAGCGTAGTGCAGATCCAGACAAGTCCATACCTAACAGAAGCACACACGAGTCATTAATCAAGAATAATTTGTGAAAGGCCTAGCTTTTAGCCAATCTTTAGAGGATAACATATTATGATGCTTTCTGTTCATTTGTCCAAGAGAAAATGAGGATATTTTAATCAATCGCCTGAAGTAACATAGGAGTAAATGAATAGCAAGATCATGCTTTCGGAAAGGTGCAGAAGATAACACTTAGAACGGTAACAAATTAACGGCATGACTGAGCAATGGACCGATTAAAGAAATTCGAAAGAACTCTCTCATGGTAAGTACAATCACCAAGAAGAGTGAAGGAGAAAAAGGCATTAAAAGACTTACAAATCAGGGTTTGCATCAATCTTGTTGAAAAAATCTCCACTAGTAGGATATAAAGAGCTCATTAATCTGTTCAAAACAACGTCCGTGTCCACGTCGAAGTATTGGGTATATGAGTAGACATTAAAAAAGCCCTTCCAGTTGTTTGATGGCTGTTGTGCTGGTCCTTCTACTGGAGCAGATAAGATATATCACCATATAAGACAGAACAAGGTGAAAACAAAGGTATATAGGATCTTGACATCCATAAGAAAAACGAGGTTGACTCACACAAGTATTCTTTCAACCATTGTACTGATTCATGGTGACTACAGATAAAAATATCTCCTAAAAAAGGAATCTAAAAGGAGCATATATACCTGTTGGGCTCTCAAGAGTTTGATAACCCTTTGTATTGTTTCCTAGATTCGGTGGAAATATTTGCATGCTTGCAGAAGGGCCTGCAATAATGCAGAAGACATACAACACTCAATGTCTTTCACTACCGGAAAAGTTCTTTGCAAAAGATAATTCAAGCAGAAACTAGCAAAAGAACACACCTTCATTGACGCTTGCTATTGGTACATTTGTGCTTCTCTTGTCGTCGCTGATCACAGCCTAAGAATACAGATGTTTGTATCAGACATAATAACACGGGGATAGTCAATCCATTCACTCAAAACATTTATCTTAGCGGATTCAATCCAAAATGAAGCTATCATGCAAGCATTTAAACTCAAATACAGTTTTGTTTTTCATACGAATTGTCTCCTAAAATGGTGAAAAAACTTAAATAAAACGCCTTAACAAATATAGAAACCCAGAAATGCAAATAAGGAAATCGTCCATTGTTCTATGAGTGTGAAGACTTTAGGCATCATCGTGGACGCGAAAAAATATGACAAAAAAATCTGAAAAGTTTCAAAATTCTACTTCCTAATGTAACACTTGAGACAGAACAACAAACAAAATGATGGCATGAACAAAAAACGTTAATTTTCCCTTCACACAAACAAGGATCATAGAAAAACTCAATCAAAGAGCTTATTGATGGTGAAATGAAAGAAGCAATAGATGTAATATAGACTTACCGGAACTGAACCAAGCAAATGGCTTGATTGTAGATTAGCGAACGACTCATCCATCGATCAAAGAGAAAAAGATATCAAAGAAAAACTTAGAAGATAGGTTCTTCTAATCTCATTCAAAAATCGATAAGATCGGAAAAAAGGTCGTCCCTTTTTCTGAATTTTTAAGGTTTCTGGGTTTGCTTCTCCTCCTCCGTCGTCGTGGAAGCAATTGGGAAAGGAAGAGAAACTAAAGAAAGAACGATCCACGCGCTTTCTTAGCAAGTCGGTAAAACACGCGCTGTTCACTTTCGGACACGTGATTTGCCGACTTGGGCCCAGACAATCACAAGATTCACACAAGACTTCAAAAACAAAGGCCCATATTTAAATTTTGACCCGAATCGTGATTTGCCGACTTGGGCCCAGACAATCACAAGATTCACACAAGACTTCAAAAAGAAAGGCCCATATTTAAAATTTGACCCGAATTAAACAATCCGACTTGACCCGTTTGAGGAGAAATTCACTCAACAGTGTTTCCTCTCTTCGTCTTCCCTCCCGAGAAAGCTCAACGGAGCCCTAGACTGGTTTTATCACTCTCGCCAACACCAACCACGCTTTTTCTCTCTTTACCTCCATTTTTGTATTCGTCACCGGAGTAGATGGATACGAGAGAAATCAACGGTTTTGCCTCCGCCGCGAGATCGATATCTCTTCCTACGCAGCCTAATTACAGTAGCAAGCCTGTTCAGGTTCTTCCGCTTTATACCTTTTTATTTCTCCACTGAATTAGTTTAGCTCAGGTCTTAGGATTTCTAGGTTCAGCTTAAAAAAATGGGTTTTGCAGAGCTTAGAGTTAATTTCGAATTTATTGTTTGTAACTTACAGGAGGCGTTGAAACATTTGGCATCTATAAACCTCAGAGAATTATGTAATGAGGCAAAAGTTGAGCGATGTCGTGCAACAAGAGACTTAGCTAGCTGTGGAAGATTTGTGAACTATGTGTTGAATCCATGTGGTCATGCCTCCTTGTGCACAGAGTGTTGTCAGAGGTGTGATGTTTGTCCTATCTGTAGAAGTACGCTACCAAAATTTGGAGATAGACTTAGGCTTCGTCTCTATTATGAGTGTGTTGAAGCTGGTTTGATTTCCCGAACACATGAAGAGGCGTCACAGGATTCGGATGAGGATGAACATCAATTGGCAGCTGATGTTCATCGCCTTTATTCTCTGTTTGATGTTGCTATGAACAATAATTTGATCTCGGTGGTTTGCCATTGTATCCTTCAGTTGCATTTATGCTTGGTGTCTGATATATGCATTTAGTCTTTTAGTTTCCTGTTTGATACTTTCATGAATTTCTTTTAGATTCGTATGCTTGTGCTATTAGGAACTGTGTTTATATGGGGAGTTTTGTACTGATAGGTTCATGTATTTTTAGGTAGTTCTTGTTTCATGCTTGTCTCTGTTGGGCGAAATGTGCATAGTGTTTTTGTCATTCATTCTCTAAGAGGTATTTTATGTTGGATGCATAGTTGACATCTCCTTGACAGAAAATTAATAGATATCACCAATGTCTGTATGGATGAGACAGCTGTATCTAGTGATCCGGTCATTGCTTTCTTGCTGGATGAAGTTGTTGTCAAGGATTGGGTCAAGCGTACATTCCGGAGCACCTTAGCTGAACTTCAAGAAATCTGTATCCTTTTAGCTGTTAATATTTTTATGTTTCTTAAGACTGTATATTTGTGCACCGTAAGGTCTGTCTATCTTTAATATTGGCCCTCAGATAATCTTGAAACAAAAGAGATGCAAGCGTGGTTAGATAAACTCCTAAGGTGTTCCAAACAGGTGGCTGGCATATGTAGTGTGCTCGAAGTTATGGAATCAGCTTTTAAGGGTTCTGTGTCACCTCAGCTTCAAGATGTGCAGACGCTGAGAGAGAACATTGGTAAAACAAAGCAGGTCAGCCATGATTTCATTTCATTGATATCCAAACAGTTTTGCAAAAGTATGCTTAAATAACTCTCTTTATCCCCCTTAGAAATATCCGTTGTACATTGAAGTTTCCTACGTGCATTAATGTTTAGTTTGCCTCTGTCATAGAATGAGTTACTTGTTTTGTATACGGCTTGCAGTAAAGTTTGTACTGTAAAAGCTTTGCATTTAGATGTATGAAAGGCACGATAATGGTCTTCCATCATCAGCTTGGATCTGATTTTCTATCCCTAGCTTTGTGACTTTATTCTTCTTTTCTTTTTTAATGTCATTGCATATTAGTGAATGTAGATGGGGTATATGTAACCTATCTTTATATGACATACTGAATAGTAAATGAGTATAACCTTATGGCTTCTGACCAGAGAGTGTTTTAAATAGATCAGCTCTTTAGCTATTGGTGCAAGATCACTGAGCTTACGTGTGCTTACCCTATTCTTTTTATTTTATTTCAGCATTTGGACATAATGGTCTGGTGCATCAGACATGGATTTCTGGATGATGTGAGGTCTCGATATTCGAATTTCACATCGTGGAATGCACTGGTAGGGGAAAGAAAATCAAATGCAGTTAAGCGTGCATGGCCTGATGCTGTAGACCAGTCTTCAGATTGCAGTGTACAGAGTGCTTCCCTCTTTATTGAGGATGCTTTAGAAAATCTTGAGAGAGAGCCAGAATACAGTCAGGAAATAGGTGCCGACCTAGAAGTTGGACGTTTACAGAAGGATAAGAGATCATTTCTTAGGTCCAAAATAGAGGGAACTTCAGGATCTTATCCATTTGAGAATCTTAGAACTGCTGCTGACATGCTCTTTTTACATGGCGGTTCAGATTTGGTTGTTGCGAAGCAAGCAATTGTATCCTTTTGTCATCGCCTAGTTTCACATTACATTGCACTTTACTTTTAATGAATACTTGAATCAGGAAACATTCCCATGTTTTTCCTTTACGCTGGTTTCCTTAACCAGAAGATAGTTTCTTTACTACCTGTTTGATCGGCATTGGACTACCCCTGAAAAATATTGGAAGCACACTATAGATGATTTTGCTGCTACGTTTGGCATAACGAGGCATTCATTGCTGGAGTCTTTTGTATTTTATCTTCTCGATGATCACTCAGAGGAGGCACTCCAGGTATCTTTTGGCATTCCCAAGGAAAACTTATAGAAACGTGTATTTTATTGTGCCATACATTTATTAATTGGTGTAGCTTACAAACTTTCCAAATTATATTTCAGGAAGCTTGTAGGATTCTACCTGAAATATGCGGTCCAGAAACCTACCCCAAAGTTGCGCAAGTCCTGTTAGAAAGGGATAACCCTGAAACAGCTCTTATGGTCTTGCGTTGGTCTGGTCGTGATGGTGTATCAGAATTGGTTTCAATTGGTGAAGCTGTCACAGCTCTTCGTGTGAGAGTGGAATGTGGTCTTTTGAGTGAAGCATTCACATACCAAAGGACACTCTGCTTGAAAGTAAAGGAAAATAATTTGAAAAATGGAGCTGTGAAACATGCGTCTGATGATCTAGACATCTGGAGTTGGACGGAATGGATGGAGATACTTGTCAATGAATTCTGCTGTCTTTCTATTCGGAGAAACTTGGTTGATCGAATCATTGAGTTACCGTGGAACCCAGATGAGGAGAAATATCTGCACAGATGCTTATTAGATTCGGCAACTGATGACCCCTCATCAGCTGTGGGTAGTCTCTTGGTTGTCTTTTATCTTCAGGTAAGTAATTATATTTTCAAACTTTAAATAACTTCACTTGAACAATGGGCTGAGAATTGTTTTTCAGAACGAGAATAGCTTTAGCAACAGGCAAATAGATATTTAGACAGCAGCTTAAACCTCCCGAGCTTTAAGCTACATATTGAAAATTTTAATAAGGGATCTCAATGATGGCTCTGTATAGAATTAGCTCATTCTATAGAGACTGGTATATGTTCTCGTATTTGATGTGTGGCTTCAACAATCTTTTATAATTCGAGCTTGGTGTAGTCTGGGATGTTGGTTAACAAGCATGAAATTATTTGAACAACCAGGGAAACTGCATCACTATAGACCATGCTTATTTTCTGGAAAGTTATTATCTTTTGTATATGGTCTTTCTTTGACTAGAAATTACTGGTTGTTCACATTGCTGCAGCGCTACCGTTACATCCAGGCATACCAAGTCGATCTTAGGCTTCAGAAAATCGAAGAGGCTTTCGTATCCGACAATCAAATTGGGGAAGAAGTTATGTTCAGAATGCGATCACAGAGTCATTGGAGAAAAGAGTTAGTTGTAAGTATTTCAGCCAACTTTCCATGTACAAGTGGATCCTTCCATAGTTCCTTGTTAAAGGCTACATCCTCACATTTGCGTTTTAGTGCTTAATAACCTGTTGATGCTTGCAGGATTGTCTAGTATTCTGAAACTTGAATGTACAATATTACTTGATACTGGCTTTTTTTAACTGGACATTTAAACCTCCCGTGTCTCTGCTCCTTTGAAACAGGATAGAGCCATAGATATACTTCCAGTAATTCAGCAGCAGCAAGTTAGATCTGGACAATTTTCTGAGATGGAAGATGCCTCTGAAGGAGCAAAAAAATCTGATCTTCCTGATGCACCTGACATGATTACTTCTTCAGTTCCCTTTGCCACTACTAATTCCGTTTTTCTCCAAAGTGCTAACAATGCCAGAGCTAGAGAGCCAGTGGCTAATAATGGCAGTCCTTTTCAACCTGGTCATATGATAGGAAACGCGTCCCATGATCTTTCACATGGAAGGTTATTTACAAACGCAAATAGAGGACAAAAGAGTGAAGTTAGAAGCGTAACCAAGAATCTGAAATTCGGTGAAATGTCAACTCCGTTCAAAGATCTAAATAGAGCTCGTGGGAACAGCCAGCTCCAAGGGAAAAGGACTGAAGAATCCTCTCCAGAAGTAAATGTTGATAGATACATAGAGAATAATATGAGCTCTCCTTATCTCCGCCGAATCACAGCTAACAATCCCGTGACAGTGAAATCTAGCAGCAACCATCTCAATGGATCTTCACAGAAACCGGAATCCACCTTTTTTGGCACAAGGATGCAACCAGACAAAGATAACTTTGTTGATTTGGATGATCCAATGGACATGTCTTCGAGGTATTCCTCTCTTCTTTATCTCTTAGCCATTTGTTCCTTTCTGAATCGTGCCATTAAAGTAGAGGACACTGGTATTGTTTGGTATAAAACTATTGTTACCGTTTGGTTTGAAAATAAAGTCCAGTTTGGTTTCAGTCTAAGGAACTTTGTTTGGTTCTTATGTCCACGGCTTTTAGTCTTATATTGGATGAGCTACATATCAATTGTGTGTATTATGAATTGCAGCTTAAAGGACAACAACAACAATGTCTTGGCCACGGAGAGCAGAAATAACAGTGGTGGATTGAGATGGCGGTCAGATGAAACAAGCGATGACGAAGATGAACTGACTAGTTTTGGTTCCATGCCGGTGAAGGGAAGGAGGAGACGTAGATTCGCAGCAAGATGAAATGAAACAAACACTCGAAAAGACCATCATCAATTATGTTTAAAGCATAGAGAAAGAGAGAGAGAGGTAGAGCAAGTTGTGTAAAGAGGGGAGAGAGACTGTTACAGTGAGCGTTGTTCTCCTGTTATTTTTTGTGCTGAATTTTGTGTATTTCTTCTCTAGTCTACCTTTTTTGGACAGTTATTTTAAAGATATCATTGTGATGAGCGGAGTGATATTATTATTATGAGTATGTTTAATTTCTTATATTGGTGCAGCTGATTGTTGAATCGTAGAAGTTATAACAACACATTGAGATTAAATCATTTTCTTTTTACATTCACAATTTCCTCTCAAAATTTTAATTTTTAACTTTTTTATTATTTACCAAAACTAATAAATGGAAATAAGTAGCATAAGCTTGTTCCAAGTTTCTGATATATAAATAGGGTTTTCGGAAGAGAGAATAGGGTCTCTTCCTATCGTTCCGTCACTTTTTGTTCCGATTTGTCGACAAGGTAAACCTTAAAACTAAATCTTTCAATATAGCATAACCAATGATCCGAAAACCTAAATCTTTCATTCTCTGTTTCTGCCTTGGATCTGTATTGAAATTCATAATCTCATATTAGGTTTTCGTGTTACTTAATTCCGCAGGTGTTTGTTGGATCCATATCATGGCGACTCGTGAGTTTCCCTTAAGCTTTAGCTTTTTATACGATGCTTTCTTTTCAAGTTGCTTACAGGATTGTTCTTTTTTTTTCTGTTCTTGTTTTTGGCAGGTCTTCAATATGATAACAATAATTGCGAAATTGGTGTCTTTTCCAAACTCACAAATGCTTATTGTCTCGTTTCCGCAACATCTGCCTCCGCAAACTTCTTCACGTATATATACATACATACACTCTTGAGTCTTCACATTGTCTAATTAAGTTTTCACGTACAAGTTTGGTTTTTCTATGACTTGTAATTTTAATTAATTTATTTGTAGTGGTTATGAGTCGAAGTTAAAAGGTGTTATCCCAATTGTTACTACTTCCATAGGAGGATCAGGGACTATTGGTAGTCTATGTGTCGGAAACAAAAACGGACTTCTTCTGTCTCACACCATTACAGACCAAGGTGATTTGGTTTCCACTATTCCAAGTTCATATAGTTATTGTAATAATCTTTTTATTAATTAGGGACTATTTTATAATGTGAACAGAGCTTCAACATTTGAGAGATAGTTTGCCTGATGAAGTTGTAGTCCAACGAATTGAAGAACCTATATGTGCACTTGGAAACGCTATAGCTTGCAATGACTATGTCGCGCTTGTGCATCCAAAGCTCGAGAAAGACACCGAAGAGATAATAAGTGATGTTCTTGGTGTTGAAGTTTATCGCCAAACCATTGCGAATAACGAACTTGTGGGAAGTTATTGTTCTTTATCCAATAATGGTGGAATGGTTAGTAGACAACTATATAAAAAACACCCATTCTTTTGGTTCGTCTTTGTTTTGTGGCATTTGTCTCACTAGAAAATCACCTGACTAGCTAATATGATGTACAGGTTCACTCAAATACCAACGTGGAAGAAATGGTCGAGCTAGCGAATCTTGTTCAGGTGCCTTTGGTTGCAGGAACCGTGAACCGTGGCAGCCAAGTTATATCCGCGGGTTTGACTGTGAACGATTGGACCGCTTTCTGTGGGTCAGATACTACTGCAGTAGAGCTCTCTGTTGTTAACAATATCTTCAAACTAGTCCAATCTCAGCCTGATTTCGTCGGTAGTGAAATGAGGAAGTCTTTGATCGATACCTATGTCTAACGCTTTCTTGTTTTCTTTTTTTACTGTTTATGCCAAAATGTGTTCAAGGAGCTGCTCTTTATGACTTGGTTTTAAGTAGTAATTTCTTCTTGTTCCAGTTTAAGATTTTGGAAACATATTGATTATCATTCATCAGCAATTTCTTTGGTCTTTCTTTGGAAATAAAGCCTTTTTTTTTGTTATTAGTATTCAGTCATTGTTCTTATAAAATCTCCAAGCAACAAATATCCCCATTCAAAATCCAAGGGGAGATAAAGTCTGTCTTGAGATTCTATTTAAAGTTAACACAAACGCTGTGTGATCCATCAAATCCAAATCAAGAACATATAGCAAGATGACACATAACATTAAATCTGATCACAAAGGAAAAGTTCCAGTTAAGCGGATATGATCGAGTGTTCGACGAAGACCGTACTTACAAGCCGCTGCATTTGCTGCCCTGAAACCTCCTCCATAAGCTGGAGACGCATCATGAGCTATCTGATGTTTAAAGAACTCTCCAAGTTTCTTCTCCACGTTTGATTTTCCTCCTTTCTTGTTCGAGAAGGATGATGATGATGATGTGGCCACCGATGATGTTGAAGGCAAGTTTCTTGTTGAAGGATCTGAGAGAACTTCAGATTCAAGCCACATGTAAGAGAGGACTTGGCAGATTCCTTCCTCTACCTCAGGGTTAAGGTTCCTAAACCCTAATAGAAACAAGAAATCAAAAGAATTTAAGATGCTGATAGTTATAGTTAACAAAACAGATGTAGCATATAACACAAAATCATATTAATGTTAACTAACAAAAAAAAAAAACGAACAACCGTAAACCTAGTTTTCCCCTCCTCCTACTTTTCGTGTAAGACAAGAAAGTGATTGAAAATTACTTTATACTAAGGTGACCACTTAGGTTTTGATATTAAATAATGACTCTTAACAGATTGATTAATACATGTGTGACCTCCAAATAAATCTTACAGTATGTACCATTAAGCCTTAGCCATCCATGCATGAGCTCATGGGCGAGAATTGCTCCGGTCAGTAATCTTCATCCACAAAAGTGATTAGGTTAGTAGTCATTTACTGTCGAAAAGGGAATTTGAGAATTGAGTGAGTAGTGTAGTACCGCGGGAGCCCGTAAAGAACTAGAATCGCTGTGACTTCACATTTGCGTGTAAGCCTTTGAGGCTGAGTTCTCATACCAACAAGACGGTGAGCACCAAGTCTCGGTCTTCTAAGAACCTGTGAAGAACCAAAAAATAAAAAACAGAGCAAAATAAAATTACTGTTTAGAATCAAAATTTCAAGTAACTTTCCAGGAAGAGACATACACTTGTAACTGTTTGTTCTTCAGACAAGCATAAACCTCTTGTCTCAGGCATGTGATGGTATCCCTGTGAAACATACAGATATATCTAGGATTAACTCTTATTGTATTCTGAGAGAAACTATAACAAAAATGGTTATGTATAAGCTAAAAGATATTACGTTTTTCTCTCCTACGATAGCATCATTGAGAGCTTCTCTTTGAACAAGAAGCATAGGAATCTGTTGATCAAGTTTCATGTACATTCCTTCGTAATAGTCTCTTATAGCGTGGTAAAGCGGTTGACATTCTCCAGTATCGGTTATCGCGGTTTCCATACATTCTAAACACAAACTTCTCCCATCCTCTAACGTGTAATATCTCACATCCCATGACTACATGATCACAACATAGAAAGAAAAAAACACAATTAATTTGCTAAAAAAGAATAGATATGGACTTATCATCAATAGTTAAATTATTTGTATTTGATTACCTCCAAACGTTCGCAGCTACAACAACGAGCAGTTTTATCATATTCGTGAGACGGGCAATACTTTTGGTTCCAAAACGGATGGCATCGATACTCGATCAAGCCAGCATCATTAGTTGGTATCTGAGGAGAGAATATGGAATTGGAACTAATATAAAAATATATGATGTTTAAAAAAAATTTCAAGGTGATTGTAACGTTGCTTACAAAATGGTGACAAACTTCGCATTTGGGATGAGTAAGCTCTTTGAAACAAAGCTTATGATAGGGTTTGGTTCCTGACAGAGAGAACTTGAATCAAGAGAGAAGACAAAACACACAACCTTAGTCACTTCAGAAGGACATTAACACAAATTAAGAGTATATTGATTATTATATATATATATATGTGTGCATATATGTATACCTCATGCTCAGTGATAGCATAACCACAAGAATGGCAACGGAAGCATTCAGGATGAAAGAATGTGCCCATGCATCCTAGATAGTTCCCCGATCCAATATCGCTATTGCAACCGCCACATATTCTGCTAAAAATCACGTAAACCACGTTACCAATGTGCACTTGGAAATGGCTGCAAAATAAATTATATTCTCTACGATAGTTGATCATGAAATCAAGTTTCAAGAAATGAAAATATTAAGTTTGTTTCCATAATTTGCAATGTCACGATTAAAAGTTCGAACCAAGGTTTATTTGGAAATTCGTGACGTAGGTATTTTTGAAATAATGCTACAATAAACAGCTTATTTTTATTTTACTTTTGATAGGAATATTTTTTTTTTGTTTCACTATGAGAATGTGTTTTGTTGTACCTTTGTCTTCGTCTATATTGATAGGAAGGCTCATAAGGTGGAATGAAAGATGATGGATTCAAGCCACCGTGAAAAGGCCTTGGAAAATCTCGGTTGTTATCCATAGACCAACCATACCCTGCACGATTTATTTCATAATTAAAATTCATTCTCTAATGCAATAGAAATAACGTTTTTAACCAACTTCAATTTTTTTTGCTAACAAATACTTTAATTCATGAAAGTAGATAGAAATACCATGTGGGCGCTTCGTGTTGTCAGCTAGAGAAAGTGAAATTGAACGGTCGAGTTCTTCTTTGTCCCGTGCACCTCTTGACCGATCATCCTGTGATTCGTTTATTCGTTGACATGACCATTAAAAAAATATTGAAATGGCATCAAGAAAATAGTTGATGAAACAAATTAGCATATTTCAGATAAAAATAATTTTCCACCACCATGCATAAGGGTATCAAAACAGGTTGACAAAAAAAAAAAGGTATCAAAATAGGCCACCTCAGTTTATCTATTTCATTCATGGATTAAAATTATATTCCTAACCACAATGAGCTAGGTAGTTCATTTTAACTTTTAAAAGTTGAAATATTTTGATTATACAGAATTAAGAAATAAATCTTAATAAACAATCAAATTAAAGCATATAATAATATAGTAATTATGTAACTTTGGAATCTAATCGAATAATACATGAAAATGAATCGAAAATATCTCAACTTCGGCCACTAATAAATACTCCTTATTGAACCAACCTTATAAACCATTTTCTACCTATTTTTGTTATCCCTAATAGTGCTCAAGGCCACATTGTCACATCATCTCAATTTGAGCATCAAAACCCAACGAGACTCATGACAACAATAAAATACAAAATGGACCGACTCATTCAAAGATGTGACAATTTTACAGAATGTACATGACCCATGTTATTTGTTTCAAACAACTCGAGCAAAAAAAAAAAAAGTAAAACAGTAGTGTATGTTCACATGTCTTCTGTATATTGCTTTTAATATGAAAAATCACATGTCTATAGTATTTGTGTGTAGATTAAAATAGAAATATTTTTTCAAAGAAAAGATGTTTCAAATTAAACGAGTATAATTAAGAAAATAATTACCAAAGAAGAAGGAGGTAGAGGAAAGACCATATTCTCGTCTTCTTGAAACTGAGGAGGATGATGATTAGTGTGAGCACCACTACCACCACCATTCGAGCCACTCTTGAAAAGTTTACTCACCCATTTCATCAACTTCCATTTCTTATCTCTATACGTTGACGAAGATGACGACCCAACTTCCCCTGTAATCATCAAAACGTTAGGTTTACGCTTTTAATATTTAGTCTCAAGAATAGAATTTGGTAAGAAAAGAAAACACACCGAAGATGCAAGGATTGGAGATATGGCTGACACGAGCAACACCGTAGGAAGAAGAAGGAGAAGAAGAAGAGGAAGAGGAAGAAGAATCCATGAGGATGGAAAAATGGCCCCCACGTGATTAAATATACTTGAAAACGTGTGAGTAAAGCGAAAACGACGGCCGGAGAGAGAAGCAAAGAAGAGAAGAGGAGGAGGAAGAAGAAGGAAGAGGGGAGAAGAAGAAGAAGTTATAAGTCATTACAATTTGTTATTAGAGAATGAAAACATAAATGAAAAGAGAAGAAAGAAAGAGAGAATCTTTGCAGAAGAGATCGGGCAAAAAAAAATTAAAAGAGAAAAAGAAAAGGAAGAGATGCTTAGCTTCTGAAAGGAAAGGAACAGAGAGAAAGAGATGTTTTTTTAAGAGAATATTTTTGTCTTTTTGGTTTTTGCTGAGGCGGAAGAATCCTTCAAGCAACGGTGTGGGGAGGAGGAAGATAGTTGAAACCTTTTAAGCTTCTCTCTTTTTACACTTTATTTTTTTTTTTTTTGTTGGGG
>Ga0041059_1000547_pt1 | contig 28956 bp, 15 predicted proteins | sample AraColnosormetaG_FD_56232 | JGI IMG/M metagenome (GOLD analysis project Ga0041059, IMG submission 56232) | Arabidopsis roots microbial communities from North Carolina, USA - Col MF nosort | ecosystem: Host-associated > Plants > Roots > Unclassified | place: USA: North Carolina | collected... | reverse complement strand
AAATATAAATATTTTATAAAAATAAAATTTGCAAGTTTTAATAAATATTACTTAAAAAAAATAAATAGTCCCGCGGTATACCGCGGGTTAAAATCTAGTTAATGATTATAATCTAAGCACTGCCGGTTAGTTTAGTCGATAATCAATGTATATTAATCAAGTGTGTAAGATTTTATATTTAGGTTAACAAATTTTGAAATAAGCTTAATTAGGTCTAACAATAAATTTATGACGATTACACGCATCATATGTTAAAGCCTTAATTCTATTTCTAATTATAATAATCAAAAATATTTGTGTGATGACAAATGTGAGCAAACTTGATCAAGTGATATATATGCTTAAAGAAAGTTGAAAAAAAAGAAGGTAAACCGGTTATTAAGGAAGAGCCGGAATGTGACCTAGAAAGTGTGAGTATAATCATGGCTGGACGAGAAATTAAAGGCATGCGGTGTGGTGAAGCAATGTTAATCAAATCCTTAATATTACCATAGGGACTTTCGTTCCAAGTCTTTGTGCCCTCTCGTACACCGTCGGCCAAATAATTATAATATTTATTAAATTAATTATTATTGAACTTTTTGTTACTTCGTTAAACATTTTTTCTTGGGACTATTCTATATATTTTTATATTAAAATTGTTATGATATTGGAATAGTTAAAGAAGTTATTCAACATTGACAATTTGAGATATAGCAATATTTTTCTGTAATTTGTGTTTGTTAATTTGCATTTGTTTATAATCAAATGAACATGCCATTTGATATAAGCGTACATATAGGTGTGCTAGTATAACGTATAAGCTAACTACTAATCTACTAGCCTACTAGTACTAGGAATATTGCATGCGTAAGTTTTGCGTACGGTGCATACTTCTTTTTTATTTAAACAATTTTTCAAGAGAATATAAAAATGATAGATATGATTAAAATCTAATTTATAAAATGAAATTGATTAAAATCCTTTAAAAATCATTATATATTTTTTTCTATTCATATTTTCATATTATTTAGTATATATTAATTAATAGATAAGAAAAACTATTAATCTTGATAAAAATTTAAATTTATCATCTAAATAGCTTTTGGAAAGAAATTGCTCAAATTTTTGTTCTCAAGATTAGTTATTGATCTCAACCTCACTATTCAACTCCATTTGCGAGGGGTGATTTGCATCTTAAACATGGTAGTATCAACGGGTTGTCTCGGATATCAAGAACAATGATGGGACAAAAGTTCAAACTTCACACGGTTAATTAAGAAATAAATAGTTATTGATCTAGCAACAAAAAGTAGAAAAAGATAAATGATATACGTATATAAAAAAGTCCAAAATTAATATCATGATATCCCTACGAATTCACGTTTTAGGTGCAACATTTATCAATCCACCACAAATATTATCAATTTGAATGAAGAGTACGAGTAACTTGTTGAATATCTGGTATAAGACTCCCTCATTGACCCCATTAATGTGGAAGAATCCAAAGACCAAAGGATTATTGCCCAAAAAGAGCGTAATCAGGTTTTGGAACCGTCCTCAACGTCACTTTGTCACACAACCGTGACTAATCTTTCACTTCCCGAAGTACTCGTGGAAGTGCCCACGCCTAACCATGAATTTGCTTGTGCCAAGAAGCTATCTAGCTATTGCCTTCAAGTGTTTGTAGAGAAAAAGTCGAATTATCTTTACAATCTTTATGTTCATTTGTGAGTGTCTTTCCTTTTCATTTACAAAACTTTAGATCTTTGAATCTCACCTTTGTACTATGTTTTTCGTTTGTCTCTGAATGAATGAAAATCAAGTCTTCGCACGCACAAAAAAAAGGCGTAGTAAGATATATAGAAATTATACAAAATGAAATAGGTTTATTTAGTGTAAGAAGAAAACAAAGAAATGAAGCTTAATTGAAGAACACCAAACTTAGTTAATCTTAGATTGATATCATGAAATGATGAACAAGGACAGTTGCATAAAGTTGCAACTCCCAAAATTAGCTACATTGGATTATTGGTTCTTAACTTCTTATAACAACATAGTTTTTATGAATCTAAACTTGCTATAAAAACTCAAATTAGGTGGGTTTATGAATTTTTAATGAGATAATAGTTGGACTTCTTATGTGGAATTCTCTCATAATTAACACTAACATTATTTTTAACTCTACTAATTTTTTCAAGATCCTCCACTGCTCTCAAATAATATCAAACACACAAAAAAAGAGAGAACTAATTTAACTTGTTTCAGTCTTAATTCGGAGTAGACATGAGACTCACAAGTTGTTGGTTATAAGAAAAAAAAAAAACTCACGTTGACAAAATCAATTCAGCTGGTTAAGTTTGGTTTAGTTCGGTTTGTTCTTGGGTTAGAATTTTTGTTTTGGGACACGTCTACTCCAATTTGACTTTTCATAAAACGACACCGTAAAATCACCATTAAGCGTTGTGGTTCTTCTCAAAGCAGAATCGCAGATCGTCTCCGGAGAGACGACAACGAGAATCACAAAGCCATGGAGTTGGAATTCCGGCGTCGCGACTATGGAGCTACACATAAATCTCAATTTCTTCCTCGGTCACAAACTCAAAAGCATCCTCTTTCCTCTACACTTGCTTCTCGTGACCAACAGGTCTGCGATACGATCCCTTAGAGGAGCGTTCACTAGCTATATCAATTCCCACATTTTTGTTCCCTTATCCAATTCATTAGTCTTCTCTGAATTCCTAGTGATTAGAGTAAAAAACTTCAATATATTGTTTGATTATTACTGCTGAATTTGATGGCTTTTGATTTTTAGTTCTTGAAGAGGATTGATGCATAATAAGACTTGAAAAAATTGATTTATAAAATATATATGTAGGCTAAAACTGTCAGAGGTCGCGATCTTCACTTCTTTGATCCATTGAGGGGCTTGGATGTGAATGCTTCTGCTGAAGAGAATGTTGAAGATACTTGTATATCCATTGAAGCTGTAACTCAGGATCTGATAAAGGAGTGGAAATCACTTAAAAGAATCTTAATGCAGCGGTTTCCTGTCTCCAAAGTGATTTCATTTTCTCCAGTTACGTATATTCTTTGCATAGAGACTTATTATTTGCTAAAAAGATCATTTGGTGTCTCCCTTATTCATCTTGTCTAACCTGTTCACCCATATTTTACAGATATCTAATATAATAACGAAAGGTTCCAAGGGTATGTCTTCGTTATGCCTAATAATAACCCTTTTCATTGTAGCAGCCTGGTTTATTGTTTCATGAACTTGTGGATGCATATCATAACAGCTTCTGCTTTGCTTTACTCAATCAGCAGTTGAGTCCCCTTCTGCTCTTTCCCATCCGGAGGAAACTGGCAGCGAACAAACTTCTCTGGAAGAGCCGGCCAAAATAATCAGCCAACATGAATATATAGCCAAAGTACATGAGCTAAGAGATGGAATAAATAGCGCTTGGCAGGCTGAAGATCGAGTAACATCGTTGAAGTTATCAATAAAGGTTAACATACTAACTAATCAAATTGCTTTGCAACAAAGCATGGAGAATTTGTTTGTAAAAATTTCAAAAAATTGGTTGTGTTCTATTCCTCTGTATCATTTTTATCCGTATGAATAAGTAAAAAGGATTCATTTGATTGATATATCCAATATAGAGTGCTCTTAAAAGCTCGTGTTCAATTGGAGTTGTATTTGAATACTTTTCCGCCATAGAAGCAGTTTGCTTGGAAATAAAAATAGATATGTGCTTTGGCTGTAGATATTTATTCCTAACTAACTAGATTATTATTATTTTAGGGTTCAATAATATCTTCCATTCTGCAGGTCACAAAGCTTCTGATGGATACAACAGTTTTGCGGTTTTATCCTACAGTCTTTGTCATTGTCACTGACATGCTAGATATGCTTGGGGATATGGTGTGGGAGCGGATCAAACAGAAAGCAGAACTTGATATAGATGGAACAGTGATCTGCGCCTTACCGAGTATGCATTTCTATTCTAATCGTGTGTTTCTTTCTAACAAAATAATATTTAGTCCTGAGCATAGTGTTCTCGAGAATAAAATTATGTGACCTGGGCATTTGTTCATGATTACAATCAAACACATACATTTGATGCCAACAGGTAGCGTTATTTCTAGTTGCAGCTTATAATTTATTCTCTAACCTGTGCTAAAGACAGATGATTTTCAATCAAGTGATATCTGCCTTGAAGCAAGAGAGACTTGCTATAACTGGTTTTGCAAAGTTGGTTCTGTTCGAGAACTTCTCCCTCGCATGTAAAGCCCCATCAATTATTATTTTTCTTATTCTCCCTACCTTCCTCTGCCTTAGCATTGGCCTTTCTTTGTATGCCCATAGTTATCTGGAGCTTGCGATCTTGCCTTGCTGGCGTTTCCTCATTAATCAACCCATGGAAGTTCTGGATCGTTTAGTCATGATGGTGAGAGGTCTCGCAGATCCACTGACATCTTTGTATTGTCGTCTTTATATGGTGCATCGCATGCAGAAGTTTGGGTTCTGCAGTTCAGGTACTCTTATACTATTATTCTTTCAGCAAAATGCTAGATACATGGTTGAAGAATCATAATGTTTTGTAATTTGCAGAATAAGCTTGGCTTTCTTAAACCGAAATGGATACAGAATTCTACTCTAGTCACATTTTCTTGCTAGATATTATAAGTTATGAATTTCCTTGTCATGAGTGAATACAGTTTGAACTTTGAAGAGACTAGGGAAGTCTGTTTGACTTGAGTATAGCACATGGGAGTTCTCGTGAATCATTCCATCATGACTGAATATCTGTAGATGAAGTGTCTCCTATCCTTTTACTTTTAGCAAGATGATGCGTAATGTTAGACACCTTCAGTTTGCGAATTTGAAGTTAGGATTTTACATGCCAACAATTAGATTTATGTGAGATGTTTTTTTCTTCCTTGAGGAAGACACTTGATATCTAAGTTTGACCTTTATATAACAGGATATTTAATCAAATGCATCAAGGATATTGAAGATGTATTGGCGCCTGTTTTAGTGGACAAGGAGGGGTATTCCTATATTACAGACGACAAAAAGTTACTTTTTAGTTTGGTGGAACCAGCCATCGAGTATATAATGAAATGCTTATTTCTGACTGGACGTCAGGTTAGTCAATGTTCTTGACTGACTAAAACTTTTGGTTCACCTTTTTTTCCCATTCACAATGAGCTTGAGTTAGTTTTGCATTACATTTACTGAGGCAAAAAATGTCTGTCAGACCTTGTTTATCATTTCCGTGGTTTGTTATAAATTGATTGTTGTCCTAAAAATTTGGTTAGTGTACAGGAGAACAATGTCTTGGGCATACTTGAGGAGCTTGGATTTGGACGGAACAAATTTCAGTCATCTTACAACTCTTCGCATGTGTCCATTTTACTTCATTATTTACTCAAGGAACTTCCGTCTGAATTAGTTAGTTCACTAGCAATGGAGATCTTGGATATGATTAGATGCAGCAATGATTGTTCCTTTAGTCAGGTTATTTCTTCATCTCAGATTATATAAAATAGACAATCCAGTGAGTCTAACCCTTCCTTTTATGTTGTACTGTTTCATCAAGCAGGTTTTGAATTATAGGTTACTTGGAAATAGATTGTCTGAAGGGAAATCTCAAGAAGGTTTTCTCAGTTCACTCATTGATGAAGTTATTCAGGTTTGGTGTTTCGTCTTTCGTTCAACAAAATTAGGAATTCATTCTCATGGATTTTCAATCTTTTTGTGCCTGACATACTGACATTTATATATACACATCATATACCAAAAGATGCATCTCACTCCTTCCTGAATACTGATTTGCATAATACTCCTTTTCTTGCACATTTAATATGTCAACAAAACCTATGGTAAGGAGCGAAAAGTTAACGTGACTATTGCAACAGGCTGACATTTAAATGTAACTATTGTAACAGGCTGCTTCTCAGTATCAGTCACTTTATGACTACTTAAGAATTATGGACGCATATGTGGATCTTATGTTGCAGAACAAGATGGTGAGACCGATGTGATTTTTTTATTTGTACTCATGAGAATTCTCTGATCTCGTTTCTTTAGATTTATTTATCAGTTTTAATGGTTTCAGGAAAATCATCTGGATGCTCTCTTGGATGATATTGTAAGCCTAGCTCGCGACAAGTTTCTTTCTGAAGAAGAACAAGCAAGTTTGCAATCCATAATTTTGAAGCTGCTCTCTCATTTCGAGAACTTGCAAGAAGTACTTCCTCTGGTAATACTTTCCTCCCTCTTTCCTTTATCTACTTTCAGGCTTTCAGGAAACAGTACACAGCATCCAAATAGAGCTGTTTTGTATTTCTTTGGATGACATCATTATCTAGTTTCGCTAAACAACTTCTTTGGTTATCTTCTAGAATCATTTCATCGAGATTCTGGATCTTATGTCTGGGACTTCAAAGAGCAGTGTAAACATGCATCTTCTTAACATGGGTACAAGGTAAGGCTTGTTTGTTTTTCCAACGTTCTTAATTTGAACTAAATATCTCACACTTTTTGGATGGGGACATAGACCATTGTAAAGTTGATGAACGTTAATTTACATACATAACGTTTATGTATTTGGAAGGATTTGTGATCCTCTTTCTTTCTTGGTTAAAGTATTCATGTTTCTTTTCCTTTGGAGCAGGAATGGCTGCATTTGTGATTCAACAACAGTGCAATTGCTTTTTGAAGTTTCTCAGGCTCTTTATGATGCTACAGATTTCGTTAACATAAAGGATGATGACAATAGACAGACATCACATTTAATTTCTCGTTTTGTTGAGATGGTACCTTAAGTTCCACTTACATTATTACGAAATCAGTGAGCACTTGCCCTTTTTGTCAAGTTAGTTGAATTTGACTTCACTTTTGATGCTTAGGTTGACTATGGGGCAGAAATGGAACGCCATTTATTGTTTTTGGCGGAGTGTCGTGAGGCCTTTAATGGGATACATGAACTTAAGGTCAGCAAAAAGTTAATTATTCTTTGGTATCAGTTTTAACTTTTAATACTGCTATACCTGTGGAGGACCCTGTATAGTTCCAGTCTTGTGCATTCTTTTACTTCTTAAAGAGAGTTGATTATCTGGTAATCAGTTAATTATGGTGCATTGCTATTTATCTAGTCCTTTCTTGCTTGGTCATGACGGATACTTAGCCTTGGATTTGAGGGTCAAGCAGCAATGTATCTGCCATCTGGTGCATGATCTAAGTTATACATAATAGAATTTGAAGGTTAATGTGAATTTGGTAAAAACTCTAGAAATTACCGCAAAATTTGGCTACATATGATATGGTACATTTATGAGAAGGGAGGAGTACAGAGACTATTAGATATTAAGTATAGAGACTAGAGAGGGAACAAGAGCAATACATGCTTCCCACATGCTTTTTTTCTTGCTATGGGTGTGTTTATTTTTCGTTTATTTGCATTAGAGCTTGACACAAACAAAAATTATCAAACATTTTGATCATTTTTCCTGCTTATGGTCACTGGCTGCAGGAGACACTTGTTCGTTCAAGCAACACCTTGGCAGTAAAAGCACTGAAAGCAGGAAAGAAGCATATCAACTTTGTTAAATCTTGCCTAGCATTTAGCGAAGTGACCATCCCATCTATTTCATCTCCCACGAAACACTTAAATCTTTATCTTGAAACTGCTGAGGTAATATTTTTGTCTTTTTCAGTCCTTTACACTCCCACTTCAAAGCAATATACGTACTAAAGTTTGTTTTATAGGTTGCACTTTTAGGTGGTTTGATTTCTCATTCAGATGAACTGGTCATGTCAGCTGTTGAGTATCTAGAGAATGTAGTGCTGACAGATGGTGAGTCTGCAAATGTTTAATTTAACTACTGGATACTAAATAAATATCTGAAAAGTAATAAAACTAGTCTGACATATCTTGCCACCCTAAGACCAGTTACTGCAAAGAGAATACTTGGTTTAAATATTATAATGATGATTCTATGGTCGGTGGCCTGCATACACTTTTACTTGTGAAGTTTTTTCAAGTATAGATGATTATCTTTTTCTTCGTCACTCTAGCTTTGTATTTTTTCCATTTTCAGTTGTTCTTCAGGGCCTTTTATTTTTTCTCCAGATAAATGTATATGTCTTAATGAATGAATATGCATCGGATATGTTGATGGTATAATATCTTGTACATTTTTCTCTATCAGGTTTAAAATCAATTGATATAGATAGTATGGCCTCGGTTATATGCAAATTGTGCAGCCTCTTGGTAATGATCCCAGGTAAATCGTGGAAACTGTTTGATAGTTTTTGCTCAACAATATAGATGTGACTCTGTGTCACCAAATTGATTTCGTTCTCCTTATTTCTTCGGAGCTTCATAACTGAGTTATTTTCGTATATTCAATTGGAAAGGTAATCCCGAGAAAGGCGTGATGGAGATCCTTAAAAGTATCTTCTCTGCTACTCGCTCTAGTTCATGGTATGCATATCTCAAGGACTTAGTTTTTACCTACCTGTGGGCTGTGGACATGTAAAATAGACATGTATTCTCTTGTTTGTCTGCTGTTCTAATGCCCTCTTATGGCTAAAAGTTTATTGTCCCTTATGTAATTGTGATTGTGTGACATTTTGTGTTGTTGTAGGGCAACACTGAGAGTAAAGGTGAAGATTTTCTGTGCTATAATGTCACTGTTGTCGACACTTTCTCAGGACAATCTGCCTTACCATTCTGCCAATCCAGAGGTATTTATATGCCTCTCATCATCTTATTTGAAGCAAAACATTAGTTCCATTGTCGAAATTCCTTGGTCTGCGTAGTCTGTTTTCTGATGGCTGGTTTTATAATGTAAAATTTGGGTTATACTTATTTTTGTGCAGATAATTGGAAATGAATTGCTGTTCTTTGGTGATTCATCATACAAGCAGGAACTTGTCTCGTGTACTCAGTTAGTTCTAAGTGAACTATTAGATGCTATTGAGCAAGAGTCTTCACAGGTCAAACTACTACCACTAATAAGAAACATTCTAACTTTTTTGTTTCTCTAACTAACCCGAGGTTTTATTATTGCAGATTTCTCGGGGGAACATGGCGCTTGAAGCTTGCAATTGCATATCATCAGCACTAGTGGTACTGTTTTCTGCCAAGTTTTGCATATTTTCTCATTCTTGAAAAGTTTTATTAACTTGGGGTGGTGACATGTTTGATGTTGTGCAGATGAATGAGAAAGTCAAAGAACTTTGCTTGAGACTGCTGGAAACAGCAAAAGGTTGTTTGGGTGCCAATGACAGGTACATCGAATCGACTAAGAAATCACTCCAGCTAAGATACACCGAGTGAATGTTAAATTATATGATCCCAAATGTGGTGGCAACAAAGCTTGTGAGATTGTTGCATTTGGATCCAGTCAAGTACTCGTTTGTACTGTACTGGGTATCTATTTGTGTCCATAAGGAAAATGACGATATAGTTTTGAGTATGGCAACACTTACTATAGCAGCTAATGGGTGTATAATAATAATATACAGCTTCTTAATCATTTATGATTTTGTAAACAATGAAGTCCCATTCGTTACAACATTAATGAAAAAATACATAACACACATTGCAACACTAACCAATGCAAAATTGTACGAACATAGTTACCGGTTTGCAACTTTTATTAGTGCTCGTAGTTTGTTTAATCTCATATTGCTTTGCTCAGATTTTTAATGAGCAAGTCTTTTCAAAACGCTAAGTATATATATAGGATGGTTATTAATGCCTGCATCTTGTCATATGCTAAAGAAAAATAAAAAGATGAAGATAATATTCTAGAAAAACTTGGGGTTCCTTTTTAATCTAGTTTGACTCCAAAAACAAAATCATCAGATACATGATGACGTGGCTACACAAGATTGGCAAAAAGCCTATCTTCACCAAAATTTGACAGGAACCTAGATAACGAAATTTTGAAGGTTACTGTTTTTTCTCTTTGGGGTCAAAATTTTAACAAAAAGGAGGGGAAATTTGTGTCTGAAAAATGTGGTGTGCTTGCTATCATCAGCCATTACCTGCCAGTTCCGTCGTGTTGAATCAGCAGGCGAAGCAAGAAGAGAGTCTGAGAAGAAAACAAGTGTTCTTCTTCTTATCCTCATCATCTCCTTCAAGCTTAAGCACCAAACATCAATGGCAAATCAGTAATTATCCTAAAAATGGGTTCAGACTAAAACCAAAAGCGAGTGTGTTGCCTCCTTCTGAGTCTGGTGATATCACTACATTCCTCTTTGTTAGGTATGTCTATAATCTCCATTTCTATTAACTCTTTTAACTTAAGAAAAGAAAAATTTGAAGATTTTAGCTATTTATTATTGGGAAATTAAACTAGTTATTTGTGTTGATTTATTGTACTTGTTGCAGTGGAGCAATGATCTCCATGTATTTGGTAACCAATTTTCTGGTTCCATCGTTGCTTTTCAAGTCTCTCCAAGGTGAAGAAGAGGAAGAAGAGGAAGACTCCGATTAAACTATGAACTATTAAACGAGTTCTTATTAAATCATGGGTTAATATCCGTATACTAAAGTTTTACGATCAAAATTCATTCCACACGAATTTCTTTCTCTTGCTTTTACTACAGAAACCAACATAATCGAACTAAGAAGAAAAAGCATATAGCATCTTTTGTTTCTGAATATTTTCTCAAATTAAATTAAAATATCAAGTGCAAATAATATGAAAAAAGCAACATAAATATTGAAATGAAAATAATAATAATAATAAGAACTTTTTGCCTACTACTACATACATAGTAGCAAACTCATCCTTGTTATTTAGGCTTCTTAAGGACACAAACACCACCCTTGCATGAACCTTTCTTTGAAGATGGCTTCATGAAACAACTGAAAAGCTTCTTGAAGAAACCCATCTCTCTTGAAATTTGAAGACAATATTAAGGCTAATGGACTTTCTAAGGATCTTTGCGTTACATGCACCTCTATTTGACTAGATCCTATACCCACATATATATAATCATTAATTACTTGCTAATAAAGTTTCAAGATTATGAAATCATGAAGATATGGTTATAAAAGGATCCGGAAGAATGTTAATATATTAACTTAGGAAGTTTACCATTATTTCAAAATGTATAATTTACTTAAGTCTTGAGATGTGGTTATTGTATATATTTTCATTGTTACTAAATAAGAAATTTAACTATTTAGTAACAAGAAAATGTACACAAATATTAATTACTTTCCTAATAACAACTAAAAATATGTACTAAATAGACGACTTAGAAATATGTAACTTTCCTAGAAATCAAAAGGAGTTTCTTATGAGTCATTTCTTAGTTACAAGATATATATTCTTGTAACATGTGATGGTGATGAGAATGCATGTTATTCAATTTAAAGTGTTATATAAAGTGTTAACATTCACATAATGACATTAAAGTATAAGAGATAACTACTTTTTTTTTGGGATAGAATAGTTAATATTCGGGTGAGGGTGTATAATATAGTTTTCACGAAATCATGGGATCTAAAAGTGGGAGCAGTTGATTGAAGTTCTAGATGTTGAAAATTGAGTCCATGATTAAATCTTGTAATATCATATATCCTTTGAAGAAAAAGAATATATCACATCCACATATTTGGTTAGTAATAGATTACTCTGTAGATTTATTCCTTTTAGATACCAATGATCTCTTCTTTTTATGTAAACCATCAATATCTGCTGAATAATGAAATACGCATATCTATAGAAGATATTTTTACTAGTAGTATATATCATAACTAGATTATAATTCGCCGCAGAAACAATTTTTTTTTAAAATTAGTATATATAAAAGTCTGCAAATTATATTTATCTATAAAATATTTACATTTTCTAGTTTACAATTGTTATTAAGTAACATTCTTCCAAACCCGTTCCGCCAAACCCGTCCCGTTAAAAAACTCCGCGGTATACCGCTAATTTAAATAAATATTTTATAGGATTGTAATTATATTTTAGTTTATCAAACAAATTTTTGTTTTAAATAGTTGTCGAAATCTAATTCAAATATTGGAGAAATAAGATTTAGTGAACTGATAGTAAATGTATTTAGGTGCGTTTTGGTCATTTTAAGGGATTGCAATTGTATTTTGGCTTGTCAAATATTTTTTGTTTTAAATAGTTTCCAAAATCTAGTTTAAATTTTGGAGAAATTTGCGTGATATATGAGATTAGAATATATTTGGAATATTTTTTGTTTGTTAATCAATTTATTGCCAAAAGAAAACCAATAATTAAAAGCCAATGGCAGGCATTGTAAATAAGTTCGAACTCCAAAATTTATTTCATAAAATGGCTGCAAAAATGTATATATAAATATCAGTTTGTGGAATATTTTAGAAAGAATCATACGATGTAAAATTTTTGAATTTTTCCTAAATGTAAACTTTCGAATTTTCTCTAGTATATTTTAATGAAAAATGTAAACTTACCAAATGTTGCTGAAGTATTTACAAATAAAAAATTCTCTAGTATATTTTTAATGAAAAATGTAAACTTACCAAATGTTGCTGATGTATTTACAAAAATGTAAAGTTAGTGTTGACAATACATGTATATAAATATAATCAGTACACGAGAAAAAAAGAAGAAGAAGAAGAAAAAAAAAACTTAAGAAGAAAGATTAGAGATTGGTGGTGTGGTGAACATGAAGATGGACACGTATCATTTGACAGGATACATCTGCTTGGTGTTGGGCGTCCTCATCTTCACTCTTGCGTCGTGCTTGTATGGTCCTTATCTACGTCGCAAGTTATGCCCATGTTGTGAACCTAGTGATGACACTAATGCATAACTATTATTTCTTCCGTTTTATATTAGTTGTAGTTTAAAGATTTTTACTTTTTTTCAAAATAAGTGTTGTTTTCAATTTTTTATACAATTAATAAATATATTTAATACTTTTTAATCAATTATACTTAATCATATTTTTTTATTGGTTAAATTAGTTATAATAAATAATATTTTTATATAAAAGAAGTAGATTAAATTGAAATTTTTATAATTTCTTAATATGTGTGTAAAAACCTTAAACTACAACTAATATAAAACAGAGAGAATATTATTTTGCTACTTTCAAGTTTTAACTATGTTTCTGTTACTTTTTTTTTAATTACCTATAAAATAGCAGAACAATATTTTTTGCTTCAAAATATTGTAACTCTATTCTATTTCTACGTATTGCATTGATATTTATACGATAATACAATTTTCTTTTCAAATAGTTTGTTTATTGAAGCTGTCATTTTCTTTGGCTTTGTTTTACTTTTTCTTCGAGTTCAATATTCCATCTCACCGTTTTGTTTCTTATATATTACATGTACTACATTTTGCTCAATATTTTGATGGTATCACATCCAAGTTTTGCAAAACATGTCGTCAAATTAGAAACTTATCAAAACAAATGCAACCCCATTAATATCATTTGTATGCAAATCCTTATTTTCTCTAAAAATCTCTAGAAAACCAATCAGATCCCTATGCCTAATATTTTCAACATGTTTTGCAATATCTAAAATTTTAAAATAAGAAAATTATTGATTATAAATTATGAGAATTATTACATTTTTACATAGACGATTCTACCGACTTCTAATGGTTATCTTAACGCGTATAATTACATTAAAAAAAAGAGAGTTGTAGGGTAATTAATTAAAAAATTAAGAAATTAGAGTAATCTGGGAATTGGATAGATTTCGTGCTAGGTAATTATTTATTTTTATTTTTTTTTAAATAATAATTTTAATAAAATTCGATCCAAATGGGCTTGGGCTTAAAGTCTACAACGCAAGTGACCCAGTTACAAAAAGGGAAATCGGAAAAAAGTTCACCGGAAAAGAAAAGCGGCTCGACTCTTGTTGATCACCGTTCGCAGAGTGACCAAATCTTAGATCTGGCAAAATCAAGACTCACAACTTTGCGACCCCATCAGAAGATTGAAACAACCGGTGAAAGATTTCAGTTTCCGACCAACCATCTCTTTCTCCCGATGCACCAACCCGCCACAAGTCTCCCAGAAAATTAGTCACCCCGACGAAGCGGTTCGACGGTGAGAAATCCCGACCTAGCAACCCCTCACACTTATAGATATCCTCGCTCTCCTTTACCGGAAACCCCTGAAATTCCAGAACCGCCGTGACTCGATCCGGACAGTCGGCTCACTCGAGACGGCAAATCTAGAAGCTGGTGGCTCACTCATAACTACTAAATCCGACCCCCGTCTCAGCCATTGAAGACCTAGATCTTCCGCTACCCACCTGTCAAATCAACACCAAACCCACCTTATCCCCTTCAACTTCCGCCGTAGATGCAGCTACCAGGTCGACGACTGAGCCTAAGGAGAATCAAAGCAACTCCCAACGTCCACAACCGGGAGACCACCGCTTCAATGCTCCTCCTCCGCCAATCTAGGGCCACAACCACATTAGCGGGGAAACACCACACCCTTGTTGACGGAGAGGCACGACGACTCACTCCTGGATCACTTGCGAGAAGACTTTGTCGACGTTAAGAGCAGAACGGAACAGAAAATTCTAGATCTAAAAACCAGAAATCGCCTACAAGCGAGAGAGAAATACACGGTTTACGAGGCAACAATTGGGCCCGATTTTCTCAGTTTGCTAGGTAATTAATTATATGAAGTTGTGATTGATTTCGTCTCTGATAAGTAAGTTGATAAAATTTTGGCTTAACGTTATCGCTTGTTGCATGATGTTAGTATGGAAGTTAGTAGTGATGATTTTTTTGACGAAAAAATTACTATGTAATATGTAATGATAAATATGTAATGTGTTATTAAATTTAAAGTGTTAATAAGGCCATTACATTAATCAATTATTCGGGGTATATTAGTAATTTTGACGAAATCATGAGATCTAAAAGTGGGAGCAGTTGATTGACGTTCTAGAGACCGTTGACGAAGAAACGCCGAAGCTGACTTCTTCTTCCACGCGTTCTCCAAATCCAAATGCACACTCGTATAAATTGATCGGAGACGATCTCTATCAAATCAATCTGAGATAACAAAAAAAAAACCCAGATTCCATTAACCCAGCTCGAGAATATAATGCACGATTTCTGCTTCACTATCCCGTACGGGATCCTTCTGATCGTCGGAGGATTTATCGGGTATCTGAAGAAAGGAAGTATTGCATCTCTCGCCGGAGGAGCAGGCACTGGATTGCTTGTCGTTCTCGCTGGTTTCATCAGCCTTAAAGCTTTCGAGAAGAAGAAGACATCGTTACTCGCTACTCTTCTCGAAACAGGTTTTTTTTTTTTTATCTCTCGTGATTGGCTTAGATCGAATTTTTGTTTGGATTCATTGGTCTGGGATTAGATTTTGGTGATAGGTGCCACTGGAATTCGAGTTCTTATTTGCATTTTATTCCGAAAAGGGATGACTTTCAAGCTTCAATATAGAAAAATTACCAAATTTAGACCCAAGTTAGGTGAATTCAGAACAAATTGATTGGCTTCTTTGTTGGAATCAAGAATTTGTTTTTACATGGTAGGCTCTAGCGTAAGAGTTAGATAAGCTATGCTTAATTGATGTATTGTGATCTCATAAATGAAAACTGATTCACATTTTAAATGTGGATTGTGGTTATTGTTACCATTCACTGAAAACAGAACCAAACCCAAAAACAAAACACTTACAAGGCCTCACAGTTTATCTTCTGTTTAAGTGATTATTAGTGACTGAATACTCATTTGAAAATGTCTTGTTATACAGTCATTGCAGCTGCTCTCACATTTGTCATGGGACAACGGTTCTTGCAGACTCAGAAGATTATGCCAGCTGCTTTGGTAGCTGGAATCAGGTATTTATCTTTTTTTTTTTTTGTATCTAAAGATTTAGACTTTCAAGGGCTCTCATGAACATTTTGTCTGTATTGCAGTGCTCTCATGACTTGTTTCTACGTATACAAGATCGCAACTGGCGGCAACCACATACCACCGAAAGCTGAATGATTAGTGTTATACACTCCGGTTGTCGATGAAGCTCCTCCACTGTTGAAATAAGGTATATGGATTTTAGATTTACAAATCAGGATAGTGTAGATAATACTGATTACGCTCTATAAGGGAGTTTAGTTATCTTGGTCCCTAGGTGAACATGGTTTTCCTGTAAGAATCTCTTTCATAAATCTAATTTGTATTTTCTTATGATCGAATCAGGCTGTTCCATTTACTAAGAAGCTATTAGCTCATAACTGTGTTCAAAAGATAACAATTAAAATATAAAACACTTAAAAGCAAACCAGTTCTCAAAAGATACTAAGCAGCAATATAAAAAGATACTTAACCTAGAGATCACAAAGGTGAGATTGATCTTTGATATTCTACTTGCATTTGACTGCTCCCTTCTTTTATCTGCTCAAAACAATACCTAGATCCAACGAGCTGCTTCAATTTTTCTCTGTCTCATGGCACTCCTTTCTTTCAAAGATGCCAGATTTCTCTGTGCCATAGTAATATGCTCTTTTAACGACAATGCCAGCACCTTCAGCTCTTCCAATCTCTTTTCGTATGAGTCATTAGCAGCATCACCCTCACCAAAATCATTCTTTCTCTTTTCTAAATCCTCTAACTGCTCATTGGATTTCGAAGTTTCATCACTTCCGAGGCCATTATCTTGAAGCCCACAATCCTGTCCTTGGCTTCCTTCCCCTACAGCGATTTGAATGTTTGACTCATCAGTTGGGCTCAGAACCACACTCTTGCATGCTCTGCTTGTTTCATCTCTATTAGTTCCTCTGGTAGCATGCTGTTGATGAGGGACTGGTTCAATGTTGTTCATTGTGTCATCATCAGCAACAACATCTTCCTTCTCAGCTTCACTACTGCACAACTTCTCATCTGAGCTCGGCTCCTCTACTGCAATGATACCATCTTCGTGGAGCAAACACTTTGGTTGCTTGCTGCCATCATCAAACATATCTGCATTACTTTCATTTACATCAAGCTCATCATCACAGGCTTGCCTTGTCTCTGGTGGTGACACAACAATGTCAACTACTCCTCTGTCAGCACAAAAAGGAGGTTCTGAAGAGTTGTTTTCATCAAATGGGCTCTCATCCATATTCGTCCCTGCTCTGCTTCCAGCTTCATCGGTCTCTCCATTCCTATGCGCAATTTCTGATGGTGGTACAATTTCATCTCTTATTGAAGCAAGCTTTTGAAAAGTCCCCAAATCATTGTTATCTGCCTCAACTCTACTTATCTTACCAAGCGGTTCAGAAGCATCTCTTCCACTATTCCGTACATCACTATACTTCTTCTTATTAAGTCTCAGAAATTGAGCAATGGAGAGGTTATCATCTTCATCATTATTGTCTGAATGAACATGTGTATGACATTGACCCATATGACTCTCATTGTTCTCACGAACTCGTTTCATGTACTTGCGTCTCTTGTCGAAATCCTCAGCTATCTTCATTCCATCTTTGCTTGTTCTGTTCACCTTAGAGCCTGAAAGAACAAAACTAGTATCACACCTATGATGTTTCTTGATTTCAATGTTTCACCTGACTCATTGTTACCGTTTTTTCGAGCTTGCTTTATGTACTGGAGTCTTTTTTCACGAGCTTGCTTCATGTATTTGAGTCTTTTGTCACGAGCTTGCTTATTGTAATTGCGTCTCTTGTTTGAATCGTCAGTTATATTCATTTCATCCTTTCTTGTTCTGTTCATCTTAGAGCCTGCAGCAACAAAATTAGTATCATCACCTATGATGTTTCCTTATTTCAATATTTCAGTTGATTCATTGTTACAGTTTTCACTAGCTTTCTTCATGTACTTGCGTCTCTTATTCTTGCTTTATGTTCTTGCGTCTTGTGTTTGTCGAATCCTGAGCATGAATTTTCATATTATCCTTGCCTTTCTTGTTCATCTTGGAGCCAGAAGGAACAAAACTAGTATCAGCCCCTAGGCTTTTTCTGTCTCTAGCTTTCAATGTTTCAGCTGATTCATTAGCATCCTTATCCTTAGAAGAAGTCTGGAATTCTGGAAACGACCTCCTCCACCATTCGCAGAACGTTGGAGTAACACGAGGTATTGCAGAACGTGAAGGAATGAATAATGCTAAATCGTTAATAGGCTTATTGTAATCATTCCAAGCTGCCTCCTGTGAGAGGTTGTTCTGGTTAACAGCACAAGGAACATCTTGAAGCATCCCAAACTGTGAAGCCACTCGATTGGGAAAGTAATGCTCCACATTGTCAATTCCAACAAGCTGAGACACCTTAATGCATCGAGCAAAGGAGACAAATTCAACATCAAGATTGGGACTAGCAGGAATCCACACCGCTTTCTCGGGGTAAAACTTAGGAAACTCTCACTCTTTCTCAGTTTTTGTGTAGGGACGCCACTCAAAACTGTCGATTTTCAAGCTATCCAGAATCTGTCTCGCATCGCTGGTTCTCTGTAAGAGGCCATGCCAAAGAGCCAATCTTGGCTCACCTTTCAGCAATGGATTGGGTTTTACTGTAGTTCCTTGAACCTCTCCCATGTCCAAACTTGAAGCAACTTAAACAGGGCAGTGAGATCAATTCTAGCCGTACTCGTCGATTCACTGAAAGCTGTGATGTGTTTTTTTAAGAGACTTAGCTCAGCATATAAGTGTGCAAGAACAGCAAGGGCAAGAGCAATCCTAGTACCAGTTGAAAGATGAACAACAATTGGGAAAACAGCTTTATAGAGATGATACAAGCGTGATGGAAACACAAAATAGTTAAGCCACAAGACGAGGAAAGCCACATGCTCAAGCTCATCACCACTGTCCATGAATCTCTCCATCCATGCTACTTGTGTTACGAAATTGACTTTAGCTTTCTTAATCTTCTTCCACTCTTTATCCAGTTTCGCCTTAACCTCCTTTCCTGAGCTATCCAGAGTGGCAAAAACAGGTGAACCCAAAACAGAGAAACCTGAAAGCACCATAACATCTTCAAGTGTGACAGCTGTTTCACCCCAAGGGAAAACAAAGGTTTTGGTGTAAGGACACCATTTCTCAGCAATACCCAGAATAAGATCCGGGTTTTTAGGGATTCTGTATATGGATGCCATGACTGCTTCAAAAATGCCAGCTTCTCTCCAAGTGGGTTCATGTAAAGCAGCCATTTCTATAGCCCAAGACTCGAACTTTGTGTTTGCAAATCTCCAACCCCAGTAGGAAACACTCTTAGACAGAGCGTTTGAGTGAAGAGAAGGAGCAGAACGGTTTTGACAAGGAAGCATAGCTTCAGATCCCTTCATAGGTTTTCAAAGATGAGTTTTTGTTTTCAGAGGGAAACAAACAAATGCTGGAGAAGAAGAAGATGAAAGAGAGAGTTTTTGTTCTTTTTTTTATTTTTTTTTTTGAACCTTTGAAAAGTTTGAAAGAAAGTCTAAGGTAAAAGAAATTATGTTAATGCAGGAGCTAGAAATGTAACAGTTGCTTTTTAAGGTAATTGGAAAGTAACTATTTAGTAAAATGTCTCATCAAGGCATGCATTTAAAGTGAGCCGTGTCATGTCGAACCTATCACCAAAATCTTGTAAACCAGGCAATGTTAGGTTTTCCAATCACAAACCGGAATTGACCAAATCAACCCAAACCTAATGATAAAACTAATATAAAAAATCTGTTAATTATTGATTCAATCATTTGATATATCACCTCTTAACCTCAGAGCACAACTTCTCATTGTATTTCTCATCATCCAATCATTTGAATTATCAGTCTGTTACATTACTCATCGACGATTATAGTCTACTTCTCTGCAGTATTTTCATTTACATCAACCTCAAAATCATCACAAATTGCACTCGACTTCATGTGGTTTTCTTTGCAGTTCTATCATCCTCTTCACTCTTTTGCTCTGTTTTTATCGAAGCAACTTTTTGACAAGGCCCTGAATCATCCTATCTACCACTTGCAATCTTATGGTTATAATATAATACACAGTCGCTTTTGTAACACCTATATACACTTTGACTTGAAAACTTCTCACATTTCTAGAAACACTAAAACTGCAGTTAACAACTTAAGCTCCATTGCAGTAAACTTATATTCATTTCTTACGAGCAAACTTACAGGCGTGTATCTGTGTGTAACTATGTATTCCCGCAAACTTTAGTCAGAACACTTGCTACTTTTTTGGTTCGAATCAAAAACTTGTGTTTTCGTATTGTGCTAAACAAATATACAATTTGCTCCAACTTAAGAGTTAGATAAGCTATGTTAAAAAGGTACATTAGCTTATGAAAACTGAAAATGTAATACCGAATATATTGATGTTGACTAATGCCTAAATGTGGATTGTGGTTCTGTTACCATTTTAAACCATTGACTGTAAAGTGCAAACAGAACCAACCTTACAAGACCTCACGGTTTCGTTAGTTACAAGAACCATGCTGTTCCATTTAATGATGAATCTATCTCTATAAGGAAACTCTGATCTGCAACTCGCCAAGAAACTCATAACTGTGTTCAAAAGATAATACAAATGAAACACTTAAAAGTAAACCAGTCCTCAAAACACAAATTAAACACTTAAAAGCAAACCAGTTCTCAAAAGATACTAAGCAGGAAAATAAAAAGATATTAAACCAAGAGATCACAAAGGTGAGATTGATCTTTGATAATCTACTTGCATTTGACTGCCAAAACCAACCTCGAACACACCTAGATCAAACGAGCTGCTGCTGGTTTTCTCTCTTTTATGCTTTTCCGTTCTACCAACAATGCCACAGTTTTTTGTGTCTTATTCATACGCTCTTCTAGCGACGATGCTAGCACCTTCAGCTTCTGAAGTCTCTTTTCGTAGGAGTCATTAGCACCAAGGGGAGGATCTGAAGAGTTGTTCTCATCAAATAGGCTCACAGCCATACTCTTTCCTGCCTTGCTACCACTTCCATCTGTCATTTCGTTCCTTTTCTCTATTTCTGATGGTTGAACAGAAATAGAGCAAACACCCGTAGTACTCTCATCCTTCTTACGATCTTGCATCATGTACTTGCGTCTCTTGTTTGAATCCTCAGCTATCTTCATTTCATCATTGCTTGTTCTCTTAGAGCCTGAAAGAACAAAACTACTATGATCACCAAACATGTTTCTTAAATTCAATATTCCTACTGATTCATTGTTACCTCTTTCACGAGCTTGTTCCATGTACTTGCGTCTCTTGTCACGAGCTTCCTCTACGCACTTGAGTCTCTTGTTTGAATACTCAGCTATAGTCATTTCATCGTTGCTTGAGCCTGAAATAGTATCATCACTTATGATGTTTAATGTTTCAACTGATTCATCAGCATCCTTCTCCTTAGAAGAATACTTGATTAATTCTGGATACGTCTTCCTCCACCATTCGCAGAACGTTGAAGTAACACGAGGTATTGCAGAACGGGAAGGAATGTGTAATGCTAAATCATCAATAGGCTTATTATAATCATTCCAAGCTGCCTCCCGTGAGAGGTTGTTCCTGTCAACATGAGGAGAAGGAACATCCTGAAGCATTCCAAACTGTGAAGCCACTCTATTGGGGAAGTAATGCTCCACTTTCTCAATGCCAACAAGCTCAGAATCTTTGATGCATCGAGCAAATGAGATTAATTCTTCATCAAGACTCGGAGAAACATGAACACACATCGCTTTCTCGGGATAAAACTGAGGAAATTTCCAGTTTGTCACACTTCTTGTGTATGGACGCCACTCAAAACTGTCGATTTTCGAGTTGTCGAGAATCTGTCTCACGTTGCTGGTTTGCTGTTTCAGCTTATTCCAAATAGCCACTCTTGGCTTACCTGCTAGCAACGAATTAGGTTTTGGTTGTAGTTCCCTAAATCTCTCCCATGTCCAAACTTGAACCAACATAAACAAGGCACTCAATCTAATTTCGACCCTAGGCGGAGATTTGCTGATGTGGGTTTTCAAGAGACTTAGGTCTGCATACAAGTGAGCAAGAACAGCAGGAGCAAGAGCAATCCTAGTACCACTTGAAAGATTAACAGCAATAGGAAAAATAGTTTCACAGAGATGATGGAAGCGTGATGGCAACACGAAATAGCCAAGCCACAAGACGAGGAAGGCAACATGCTCAAGCTCACCACCACAGTTCATGAACCTGTCCATCCATGCAACTTGCGTTAGCAGATTGACTTTACCTTCTCGTTTAATCGTCTGCCATGCGTTCTTTAGCCTCTCCATAATCTTCTTTCCTGAGCTGTCGAGAGTAGCAAAAGCGGGTGAACCCAAAACAGAGAAACCTGAAAGCACCATAACGTCTTCAAGTGTTATTGTAGCTTCACCCCAAGAGAAAACGAAGGTTTTGGTGTCGGGAGACCATTTCTCAGCAACACCAAGAACGAGATCTGTGTTTTTGTGGATCTTGTATGTGGATGCATTAACTGCTTCAAAGATCCCAGCTTTTCTCCATATGGGTTCGTGCAAAGCAGACATTTTTCTAGCCCAACGCTTGAACTTCATGTTTGCAAGTCTCCACCCACTGAAGGAAACACTGGAAGATAGATCATTTCTTTGAGGGGAAGGAGCTGAAAGAATTTGACAAGGAAGCATAGCTTCAGATCCTTCAATGGAGGTTTCAAGAGAGACAAGTGTTTTTGTTGGTGCTAGGTTGACTGTTTTCAGAGGGAAACAGGTCCTCAATGATATTTTATTGTTTTTCCCATTAATGTTTTAGCTCTGACTCTCAATGTGGAAAGTTTGAATAATGAAAGTTAATGCAAATAAATTTTGTTCCAAATATTATGAGCTAAAATTTAAATAAGATTTCCTAATATTTAAGATAATTGGAAAGAAATCATTTCCCTTTTGAGCTTATTTGATGTTTTGTGTAAAACCATGAGACTTTAGAAATTTTATTGGTAACCATAAAAAGAACAATAGAAATAGGAAAGAAAAAGAATCAAAATGAACAAAAAGGGAAGGAAAATGACCAAAATGAGGAACATGGAAAATTGAACAAATGGTTATAGTAAATGGTAACCAAAAAGTTGAATAAATATTTAACAAAGATTATTTTTAAAAATCATTTATTGAACATATTTTATATATTTCATTTCAAAAATTAATGTTTTATATAAATCTAAAATAACAATATAGTATGAATTCAAATATTTTAATAAAATATCTATATATATTATAAGTATTTTTATTTATTCCAGTATAAATAGCCAAATACTAATCTAAAATAAACTCATAACATTTATTTAAATTGAATGTTTTTGTTAAAAATAATTATATATAATAATATAAATATATAATAAAAACACAAAAAACTTTCTATAAGAAATGTAAATGTTACAATAAAGCATCCTTTCTTCCTTTATGTTAATGCTAAGAAATGTTTTCTGTTAAAATATTAAAGAATATTAAAAATTATTAACTGTTTTTAGTAAATTTAACTAAAACATTCAACTTCTTATCAATATTAACTCTTCTAGTTCATTTGCAGCAAATTTATCGATTTGTCAAATCTTTTTTTTTAAATAAGAAAGAAATCTCTTATTTATAATAAAAGGCTTTTTTTACGAAAAAAGAAAATCGAACTATCAAACAATAAGTAAAATGAAGGAAAAAGAAAAAGAAAAGGAAAGAACTACTGCCACTTTGAGTTTAGATTACCCATTGGAGCTTACATTAGATTAGTATTGGCCATAGGGTTGGTTGATATTTTAAAAGTTTCTTTAATTTGGTTTTCACAGAATATTACTCTCTCTGTTCCTAAATGATTGATTTTCTAGAAAAAGAATTTGTTTTTAAAGATTGATTTTTTAAAGTTTTTTTATGCAATATTTATTGGTTAGTATTGGTGAATTGTGATTTTCAAAAAAAAAAGTTAATTATCATTGGTTTAGAGTTATAGAAAACTGTAAAACACAAAAAATAATACATTTATAATCAACATTTAATATATTTTCTTAATATCTGTGTTTTTTATAAACAATCAAACAAAAAGGAACAGAGAAAATATTATTTTTAAAGTTCGTTAATTTTGTATGGAGAAATAAATGAGACGTAAAATTATGGTGGATATACTGCTAATAAATTGTTAGTCCTAAGTCCTAACTGGAAAGAACTACTTCTTCTTTGAGTTTATTAGATGTTTTAGGTAAAGCCATGACACTTGAAAAACTACGGTGACTTAGTATAGGGGTTGTTGATATTTTAAAAGTCCGTTAATTTATATTTAAAAAGTTCTTTAGTGATTTAGTATTAAGTTTCTATGTTTTGGAATCCTTTTTTAGGTCGTACACTAATATAACGAATATATTTGTGTTTTGTAAGATTCGAATTTTTAGTTTGGGAGTAAATGCATTTAGAGCCTTTTTTTATGGAGAAAAAGAATGAGACCCGACGTTTAGCTAGATCTATTTTTAATAGACCATCATCCCTAATTGGAAAGAAACTATTTTCCGTTTGAGTTTATTAGATGTTTTGGATAAAACCGTGAGGGTTAAAAAACTACGGAGTCTTAGTGAGAGTTTAACTACCATAAAATATGTTAATTTTAAAAGTTCATTAATTTATTAAATTCATAAAGAGTTTTGTGATTTTTTCCATATAGTTTTGTTGTAAAAACTTTAACAATCTCATCGATATTCTGAAAGTTTAATAAATAGTAAGAATCAATGTTTTTTTTTTTTACCAACGTGCTATCGACCTAGTTATAAATCTCTCAGGTGGAGGTGATGGGTTCGAGGCACGCTGGGAGAGATCTCTTCTCCAAAGGAGATAAATTGAACCTGATGTAGGTCACGCCTCTCGGAGATGTAGAGTCTTTTGGACCTGAACTTCCAGATATTAAAAAAAAAATAAAAAAAAATTAAAAAATCAATGTTTTTTGCACACAAAAAAAGAAGTAAGAATCAATGTTCTAGTAACACCAAACTTTTAATAGATTTACAAAATCAATAATAATACAAATTTTAAATAACAAAGAATTTTGAATAAAATTTAAAAATAATCAAACTGATAACAGCTGATTTTACTAAGAGTCGAATAATACATAAAACCAATAACAATGAAATGTCAAAATTTATAAATCTACAAAAATCCTTCAACAATAAATTATAAATATTTCACTTCATTCAACATTGAAAAACACTTCAAAAAATACTGCATAATGTTAATGGTCACAAAAAAAAAGAACTTTAAATATTGCATAAAAATTTGTAAAAATTTAATCAAATGTTTTACGGGAACATCAAGACTCTCCGACTAAAACATTATTTGGAATAAGTTGATTTTAAGGAGATTTGTAGAGATTTTTGTGTTCTCAAAAGTTTAGTTATAAAAACTTTAACAATCTCAAGGATATCCATGATATTCTGAAAGTCAACGTTCGTTGACATTTGGACCTCTTCACACTCTTTTAGGTCAGCTCCTTAATCTCTCTTCTATAAGGAGCACAAAGAGAACGTTACTCTCTTTACCACATACCACCGAAAGCTGAATATTGGTACTGCAATCTGGGTTTTAATGGAACACACCAAGAACTTCATAAGTTAGTAGTATATGTTAGAGATATAGGCTGTAACTTTTAAGGATGAAGCTATTTATGTTAGAGAAATATAATCTGCAACATACCAAGAACTTCATAAGTTAGTTTAGAAGATACAAATGAAACACTTCAAAAGCAAAGCAGTCCTCGAAGGATAGTAAGCAGGAATATAAAAAGATAATAAACCAAAAGATCACAAGGGTTAGATTGATCTGTGATACTCTACTTGTATTTGACAGCCAAAAACAATATAGAACACACCTAAACCAAACGAGCTACTGCTATTTCTCTCTGTTTTGTGGCTCTCCTTTTCTTCAACCATGTCACAGTTTCTTGTGCCTTAAGAATACGCTCCTTTATCGACAATGCCTCAACCTTCAGCTCTTGAAATTTCTTTCCGTAAGAGTCATTGCAATCATCACCCTCACCAAAATCCTTGTTCCTTTTTTCGTTTACCTCATTGGATTTCAAAGTTTCATCACTCTCGAGGACATTATCATGAAGCAAACAGCCTTGTCCTTGATTTCCTTCCCCTACAGCTACAGTGATGTGAATGTTTGACTCTTCTTGCTTCTCAGCTTCACTACTGCAGAAATTCTCATCTGAGCTCGTCTTTTCTCCTGCTATGCTACCATCTTCATGGAGCAAACAGTCTGGCTCCTTGCTGCCATCATTGATTATATCTTCATTGCTTTCATATACATTAAGCTCATCATGACAGGTTTTTCTTGTCTCTCGTGGAGACACAACAGTGTCATTAGCACCAAAAGGAGGATCTGAAAAGTTGTTTTCATCAAATGGGCTCAGAACCGTATTATTCCCTCCTTTGCTTCCAGCTTCTTCTTCACCATTCTCTTCGCACCTTTGCTCATGTCCCTGACTTCCTTCCGCTACAGCGATGTGAATGTTTGACTCATCAGATGGGCTCAGAACCACACTCTCATATGCTCTGCTTGTTTCATCTCCTTTAGTGCCTCCAGAAGCATGCTGTTGATGAGAGACTGGTTCATTGTTGTTAATCATAATGTCATCATCAACAATATCATCTTCCTTTGCAGCTTCACTACCGCACAATTTCTCATCTGAACTTGCCTTTTCTCCTGCTATGATACCATCTTCGTGGAGCAAACACTTTGGTTGCTTGCTGCCATCATTGATCATATCAGCATTACTTTTACTTGCATCAAGCTCACCATCACAGGTTTTCCTTGTCTCTGGTGGTGACACAACATTCTTACCTGCTTTGCTTCCAGTTTCATCAGTGGCTTCATTCTTTTTCTCTATTTCTGATGGCGGTACAGTTTCATTTCCATCATAACTTGTCGAAGCAAGCTTTTGACAAGGGCCCGAATCATTGTTATCCACCTCAACTCTACATTTTTTACCAAGCGGTTCAGAGGTATCTCGTCCACCATTCTTAACATCACTATATTTCTTCTTACTAGGTCCCACCATTTGAGCAATGGTGAGTCTACCATCTACTTCATCATTGTCTATACAAATGAGCAAGAACAGCAGGAGCAAGAGCAATCCTAGTACCGCTTGAAAGATGAACAGCAATGGGCAGAATAGCTCCATAGATATGATAATAGCGCGATGGAAAAACAAAGTAGCTAAGCCACAACACTAAGAAAGCCACATGCTCAAGCTCATCACCACTGTCCATGAATCTCTCCTTCCATGTTCTTTGGGTTGCATTGCCTTTATCTTTCTTAACCTTCTTCCATTCTTTCTCCAGCTTCTCCCTAATAATCTCTCCTGAGCTATCCAGAGTTACAAAAACCGGTGAACCTAAAACAGAGAACCCTAAAAGCAACATAACATCTTCAAGTGTTATGGTTGTTTCACCCCAAGGGAAAACAAAGGTTTTGGTGTCAGGACACCATTTCTCAGCAATACCCAGAACGAGCTCTGTGTTTGGGTTGATTTTGTATGTGGATGCTGTGACGGCTTCGAAAATGCCAGCTTTTCTCCAAATGGGTTCGTGTAAAGCAGCCATTTTTCTAGCCCAAGACTTGAAATTTTTGTTTGGAAACCTCCACCCATTGAAGGAGACACTGAAAGACAGAAACTTTAATTCAGGAGGAGAAGGAGCTGAACGATTTTGAGGAGTTTCAGATCCATCAATGGAAGTGTTGTTACAAGGTTTTAAAAGATGGGGTTTTTTGCTGCTTCTTGGTGAACTGTTTTCAGTGGGTAAAACCATGCTCTTCTCTCTCTCTTCAACGCTCGTCTTGGTGATTGAAGAAGAAGAAGACAATTCTCAGAATTTTGAACTCATATATGAAGACGAAGACTGATAAATTTTCCAGGAAAAACAAAAACAAAACAGAAAATGAAATGTGGTTATTAGTTAAATGACACGATGTCGTTTCATAGACAATTGAGAATCATAAAGCAATCAACTTGGTTTAACCAAACCAACTCGCTTTTTTAAACTCATCAAATCAGCATTAAATAGTTTTAACTCTTTTTTTTTATTTTTTTTATTAATGAACTTACAATTATATTAGAAAAAATAGACTGATTTAATAATAGCATTCCAAATTGCAAAAACTGATTGGTAACAATAGCATTTTACAATTTCTTGTTACCATAAAGCTTTGGCATTTGTGTCTAGTAAGTTCTCTAGGTAATGCAAAAGAGATCACACCAACAGATTGAAGATATGTGAGACACTCCCATAAAACATTGTAGAAGTTTCAGATTAAATGGTTTTGAGACAACTAGCTAAGCAGAAATTCCCTTTTTGGTCTTCTTCTCAACGATTTTAGTTCCCAATGTTACCATTAATCTCTTTAACACATTTCTCTGTGTGCATTGCAGTGCTCTCATGACCTGTCTCTACGTGTACAAAATGGAGCATATGATCTCCTCCACTACTGAATGTTGACATCTGAATTTGTCAATATTATCTGTTTTGAGTAGAAATCTAAATTTCTTGGTTTAAATATGATTTATATTATATGATGGAATCAAGGCTATCTCTGTTCATCATGAAGCAAACAATCCTGTACCTCATTTCGATCCCCTACAGCGATGTGAATGTTTGACTCATCAGATGGCTTCAAAACCTTATGCTTATATGATTTTCTTGTTTCATCTCCATTAGTGCATCCAGATTCCAGAAGCAAACTTTTGATGAGGGCTTGGTATTTTTCTGTCTGCCTTTAATGCTAGCACCTTCTCATTGATCCTTTCATCAGCATCTTCCTTCTCAGCTTCACTGCAACACTTCTTATCTGATCCCACTATTTCTCTAGTTATGGAACCATCTTCATGGAGCACAAACACTTTGGTTCAAGCTTGAGCTCTCCTCTGTTGACCCTTCAAGAACTTTGTTGGAGTTCTTCGTTATCAGACTTCTTTCAAGAGCGTTAAGCTCAGCTGCGGTGAAGGTGATTGCTTTTTTTTTTTTTTTTTTT
>Ga0041059_1000546_pt1 | contig 28975 bp, 22 predicted proteins | sample AraColnosormetaG_FD_56232 | JGI IMG/M metagenome (GOLD analysis project Ga0041059, IMG submission 56232) | Arabidopsis roots microbial communities from North Carolina, USA - Col MF nosort | ecosystem: Host-associated > Plants > Roots > Unclassified | place: USA: North Carolina | collected... | reverse complement strand
TTGTGTTTTTTTTTTTTTTTTTCCAGTTTTCAACTAATTATGAAAGTATAATTTGGTCGATTTTGCTACATAATAAGTTGATTGTATTTTTTTCATTGTATGCATAATTAGTGGTATTTTGTAAACTCGACCAGGACGGTGGAATCCTCGACCAGCTTTTACATAAATCCAACAGAACCATCGTCCATCGATCTGATTACTCCGGTCTCCGGGTCTTAAAAGTTTACAACATTGTAACAATTTGGAAATGGTTGTTAGTTTGTTACTTGTTAGGTAGTTAACCCCCCCAAAAAATGTATTGAGAGTTCTCAACACTATTTTATTTGAAATATTTACGTAGAGACAAAGTGTTTTGGAATTCACCATGCATGTATACGATGTCATCACATTTATACCCCGAGGGTTAGCTAGTATTAGTATACATATAGTTTGATTTTGTTACACGTTTGTTTGACGCATTGTGAATAATAACAAGTGTACGTAGTGGTAGTAAATCGATGGACAAGTTTAAAGTTTTGTATGCCTATACGTACGAAGATATAAGTATAGATAAACAACAAAAATAAAGTATGGGAAACGGAAAGAAGAATGTAGCTGGTTTGATTGTAATCATTAGAAAACAAGAATAACAAACATGAAAGGGAATAAAATGATGGGTGAATAATTGTAATGGAAGGCACATTTTATTTATATATTCATTAGAATCATTGTTAGTTAGAATTTTTAAAAATAAAAGAAAATGGGGGCGAGAACAAAGGAACATGAATCCAGCGATTTGAAGCAATGTACACAGCAACTTCCCACTATGGCATGCACTATCCTATAAAACCCTATACCTAATCTCCACGTTCCTCATTTCCAGTTTTGGCCTAATTTCTTTTCATAATATGACCATATATCATATTACAGAATTGATCAATATAATACACGGTTTTTATTTCTAAATACCTTCTAAATAAGGTTTTTTATCAGCCTAAAATACGACTCATTTGATACAAAGTCAAACAGTATACGATTTTTCAAAAAAAAAAAAAACAACTTAATTAACTTCAATTAGACAACCATGTTTACTTAATTTGCAACATATCTCATTGGCTAACCACAAACATACATAACTAATTGGGATCAATAAATAATTCATTGCATTCTCTTTTCTTTCGTTTGTCATTTTTTTTATATATCATATACTTAATGTATAACTAACAAAATCCATAACAATCACAATAATTTCACAAACTCCATAACAATCATAATAATTTTATTATATTAAAAGCATATCTTTATTATATAGTATGTATTTATGTATAACTTACAATATACATAACAATCACAATAATTTTACAAGACACACGTATCAATCTCAATAATAGCTTAAAAATGAAATGGAAAAAAATATATACTAGAAGTCGGTTATAAAGGACAAACTAAGCTATAAAAAATATCTCAAATCCAAAGATAAACAAAAATTATTATTTGTACTACTATACCCTTAGCAAATGTGCTCTCTCAAACTCACTGATTGAATGAACCAACCTTTGAGGTCGGCAACGCAATATGGATGAAGAACAAATCGCCTTCAGCGTCACATTCATCAAGACCTACATTGTAATACGACGGACGAACTAATTGTAAGATGCTGATCATATCATCAATTTAAGAGCTAAAGATTACTAATATAACAAATCTGTTTACGTTAGATAACTAAACCATTCAAAAGGAAAATAATATTAACTAGTTGAACATGCTTGTTAGTGACAAAACATGTTCACAAGATTTTGTTTGACCAATATTGAACTATGCAAGATGGTCATTTCCTATAACAATTCTTTAAAGAATACTATATAGATATAAACAGTTCTATCTAAATATATAACTAGGTTCGATTCATTTCATCTTTGATGTCATCATTCAACGCTTTGATAATTCTTTTATACAACCAAATTAAACTAATCAACCATACTTATTCTATACCGACGAATCGTTTTGCTACACACATAAGCAGCCTTAACTACTCACAAGTTACAATAATCCAATCATGCTTAGTACCAACAAGTTTGGTTCTCCTCCTCATCCTCCGGCGAATCTTGAAAAACAATTATTATTTGCCGTAAGACTAAAAGACCACGCAACGCAACACAACTGTCACGGGATCATCGGTCCTCCTTTTTCTTCAATCCCAAAACATTAAAAATGAAAAAACAAAAGACGAGAATATGGTCCACCTCATCGTCGCATCTTTTGACACAAGTCGCAAAACTAGTGGCCTCTTCTCGTCTTAATTATTAAAACCAAAACAAAACATAAAAGCCATATAAAAATCACTTTAATCTCCTTAATTAATCACACTTTTAATTAAGCCAAAAGTAAGACAATGATTAGTGCTACTAATCTTCGGTGGCTTACAAGATTACGAGAACGACTCGTAAAGAAAAAACGCGTCTTCCTTGTTTCTTTCCTTCTTTATCACAACGATTATTTCCTTTTTCTTAACAAATCAAAATCAAACAATATTTCACAAATTAAATTCCTTTATATATTTCCTTTCTTTAATCTCTCTTAAAGAAAAGGAACAAGAAGAAGGTACTTTTGTCGGCCGGCGCAAAAACCAGATCTCTTCTTCACGAGTAAAAACCTTCTCTAGATCAGTTTATTAAGCAACCACCCTTTTGCTCTGTTTCTAACAAACCAGAAGAAGAAAAAAGTTTCAATTTTTCTTGAAGATGACGGAGTATGAGAATGGGAAGAAGAGGAAAGTACGAAACAAACAACAAGTAAAAGTACAGTTCTTGTCTCAAAGGTATCTAATCTTATGCTTTTGTTGTTTCTTCGTCTTGCTCTTCTTCTTATCTTCCGACCGAATCTCCACACTCTCTGTTCGTTCCGATTCTCTGAGACCGTCTCTTCGTGTTCCTACTCTCTCCGTTTTATCATCATCCATGGATTCGTTTCACCGTGGTAGATTCCCTCCGTTGAGTGTTGAAGACAGAGTTCAATTCCCTGACCATTTATTGCTGATTCTTTCGCACGGAATTGGGAAAGGTGAAAAAAACCTAGTTTGTGTTTATCGTGGAGTAAAGGAAGAGACTTTGGTGTTGCCCTCGATTTCTAGTGATGAATTCGATGAGTTTAGGTCGATTGTTCGATGTCCTAATGCTCCTTTGAACTATTCTTCATCTGTTGATTTGCAATTCCGTGGAGATTTGGTGAAGAAGAAGATGAAGAAACAGAGCCGTCGTGTTCATAATTGGGAAAAGGTTGGTTATGAGGCGGTGATTGACGGCGACACGGTGGTTGTGTTTGTTAAAGGATTGACTCGAAGACCTCACAAGGAATCAGATCCTTCTTACTATAAGTGTCAATTTGAGATTGAGAATTCGGAGGAGAAAGAGGTGACTCAAGCTATTGCTGCTGCGCAAGAAGTTGTGAGGTGTGGTTTGCCTGAGAGTTTGAAGCTAAATCCAGAGATGATGTTTCGAGTGAGTGTAATTCACATTGATCCTAGAGGAAGAACTACCCCTGCTCTGCCTTCGGTTGCGAGAATCTACGGTTCTGATTCGATTGAGAAGAAGGAGAAGAAGAGTGGAGTTAAGCATGAGCTTTGTGTTTGTACAATGTTATGGAACCAAGCTCCGTTCTTGCGTGAATGGATCATGTATCACTCGTGGCTCGGTGTCGAACGTTGGTTTATATATGATAACAACAGCGATGATGGTATACAAGAGGAGATTGAGTTGCTTAGTTCGGAGAATTACAATGTGAGTCGACATGTTTGGCCTTGGATCAAGACTCAAGAAGCCGGTTTTTCGCATTGTGCGGTTAGAGCGAAAGAAGAATGCAATTGGGTTGGATTCTTCGATGTCGACGAGTTCTACTACTTCCCTACGCATCGCTCTCAAGGCTTACCGAGCAAAAACGCTTTGAAGTCGCTTGTATCGAACTACACTTCTTGGGATTTGGTTGGAGAGATCAGAACGGACTGTCATAGCTACGGTCCATCCGGTCTGACCTCGGTTCCATCACAAGGCGTGACCGTAGGTTACACTTGTAGACAAGCGAACCCCGAGAGACACAAGTCGATAATCCGCCCTGAGTTGCTCACAAGCTCATTGCTCAATGAAGTACATCATTTTCAGTTGAAAGAAGGAGTGGGGCATATGAGTTTGGTGGAGAGTGTTGCGGTAGTGAACCATTACAAGTACCAAGTTTGGGACACTTTCAAAGCTAAGTTTTACAGAAGAGTGGCTACTTATGTTGTTGACTGGCAAGAGAATCAGAATCAAGGGTCTAAAGATCGAGCTCCAGGGCTCGGGACAGAGGCAATCGAGCCGCCGGATTGGAAACGACGGTTCTGTGAAGTGTGGGACACTGGATTGAAGGATTTGGTTATGTCGAATTTTGCTGATCAAGTGACTGGTTATCTGCCGTGGCAGAGGCAACAACAAGAATGACTTTTAGTTGGTTTCTGATTCAGCAGCAGGTGTACATTTTATTTACATTTGACAAGGATACATACAAAATCTACATCAATATTTCTTTCTTTTGTTACTTACATTTTTTTTTTGGTTTTGTTGATTGGTGGGGGATAAAGTTGGCTTATAATATCTTTTGTTTCTTAGAGTTTACCACATGTAAATTTCGGTAACACTGCTAAATCCCTTTTTTTTTGTTTTTCTTTCTTGTTCTTATATGAATGGAAGTGAAAGATTTCAAGAACGAAATTTGTAGTAGTAGTACTTAGGTTTCGAGTTAGAATCTCAGATGAAATGTTTAAATATTACAAACGGTTGGTCTCGAGGCAATGAAGATTATGGGCCTAAAGTCATGAAACCCATGAGCTGAAATGTAAGTTAATGCTGTGAAAGCCCATGGGCCAAAACACATTTTTGTTCAAGTAATGTCTTTTTTTGTTTCCTCAGTTCTAGTAATAATGTCTTCTGTTTTAAAAAAATAAAATATTTTTGTCTTTTTCTTTATAACAAGTTCAAAACTCTTGTGACTTATTATTATTAGTTTATTACCAGCCAACCAACCTTTCATACAAAAAGAATCCCATTTAAGTCACATTATATCAATATCAATAGAGGAAGAATTTAATTTTGATTAAATTGATACGTTAGAGTTAAAGAATCATGGTTCTAAAATTCCATGTCTGATTTTAGGCAAACCTATCAATACAAGAAATGAAAAAAAAATCTTCACCCAAAAGTGTTATCCTTTTTGAAAAATTAGCTTTCCCTTTCAATTGTAACATGTAGTAGTAGACTAGACTGACTTGTATATATCCTCTGCTTCTCTCAGACTTGCTTTTCCAACGGTGTCGTTTTGTAAGAAGATTCTTTTTCCCCAAACAAAAGATAAATACTAATTTCCACTAAGTTACTAAAAAAAAAAAAGAGTCAAAAGAGCAACAAAAAAAAAAAGTTTCTCATCTTTTCTCAACAGTATCACACAGTCAATGACCATTCTTCTTCCGCCATAGAAGCTCTCTCTGCTTTTTAACCTAAGAAGAAGAACTAGATCCATCCTTAATCATGAAGAAGATCTTCATCACACTCTTATGGCTTCTCTTCATAAGCTCGTTTCTCTGTTCTTCTTCTTCAGCTGAAGACGACGTTCTCTGTCTCCAAGGTTTGAAAAACTCACTCATCGATCCTTCTTCTAGACTCAGTTCCTGGTCTTTCCCAAACTCTTCAGCTTCTTCGATTTGTAAGCTCACTGGTGTTTCCTGCTGGAACGAGAAAGAGAATCGGATTATTTCTCTTCAGCTTCAATCGATGCAGCTCGCCGGTGAGATTCCTGAGTCTCTTAAGCTTTGTCGTAGTTTACAATCTCTGGATCTCTCTGGAAACGATCTCTCTGGTTCGATTCCTTCTCAAATCTGTTCGTGGCTTCCTTATCTCGTTACGTTAGATCTGTCTGGGAATAAGCTTGGTGGTTCGATTCCGACTCAGATCGTTGAGTGTAAGTTCTTAAACGCTTTGATTCTGAGTGATAATAAGCTTTCTGGTTCGATTCCTTCTCAGTTGAGTCGATTAGATCGCCTTCGACGTCTTTCTCTAGCAGGGAATGATCTCTCCGGTACGATTCCGTCCGAGCTGGCTCGGTTCGGAGGAGACGATTTTAGCGGGAATAACGGACTTTGTGGGAAGCCTTTATCGCGATGTGGAGCGTTGAATGGGAGAAATCTGAGTATTATTATAGTTGCTGGAGTTCTTGGAGCTGTTGGATCTTTGTGCGTTGGTTTAGTTATATTCTGGTGGTTCTTTATTAGAGAAGGTAGTAGGAAGAAGAAAGGTTATGGTGCTGGGAAGTCTAAGGATGATAGTGATTGGATTGGTTTGTTGAGGTCACATAAGCTTGTTCAGGTGACTTTGTTTCAGAAACCTATTGTGAAGATTAAATTGGGTGATTTAATGGCTGCTACGAACAATTTTAGTTCAGGGAATATCGATGTTTCGTCGAGGACTGGGGTTTCGTATAAAGCGGATTTACCTGATGGGTCTGCACTTGCGGTGAAGAGGCTTAGTGCTTGTGGGTTTGGTGAGAAACAGTTTAGGTCGGAGATGAATAAGTTAGGAGAGCTTAGACATCCGAATTTGGTGCCGCTTTTAGGGTATTGTGTTGTGGAAGATGAGAGACTGTTGGTGTATAAGCATATGGTTAATGGTACGTTGTTTTCTCAGTTGCACAATGGTGGATTGTGTGATGCTGTTTTGGATTGGCCGACTCGGCGTGCGATTGGTGTGGGAGCTGCTAAAGGGTTAGCTTGGTTGCATCATGGATGCCAACCGCCGTATTTGCATCAGTTTATTAGCTCCAATGTTATACTTCTTGATGATGATTTTGATGCTCGGATAACAGATTACGGATTGGCAAAGCTAGTTGGATCTCGTGATTCGAACGATAGCTCGTTCAATAATGGGGATTTGGGGGAGTTAGGTTATGTAGCGCCTGAGTATTCGAGCACCATGGTTGCGTCTTTGAAAGGAGATGTGTATGGGTTTGGGATTGTGCTTCTTGAATTGGTTACAGGGCAAAAGCCTTTGTCTGTTATTAACGGTGTGGAAGGGTTTAAAGGGAGTTTAGTTGACTGGGTGAGTCAGTATTTGGGTACTGGTAGAAGCAAAGACGCTATTGATAGAAGCATATGTGATAAAGGACACGATGAGGAGATATTGCAGTTCCTGAAAATCGCATGTAGCTGTGTTGTGTCCAGGCCTAAGGAAAGGCCAACGATGATTCAGGTGTATGAATCTTTGAAGAACATGGCAGATAAACACGGTGTTTCGGAGCATTACGATGAATTTCCTCTGGTCTTCAACAAACAAGAAGCTTGAGTATCTTTACCAGAAAGTAGTCTTTTTTGGCAGCTTAAGCGCTAAGAAGGTATGAGAAATCTACTTTTGTATCAGAAGCTTTTTTTTTTTTACTTTATATCTCATTCTTTGTTCCTTCCCTCAGTGTTGTTAGTTTTTAACCGTGTCAGTGCTCGTGTTTGTCTTGTATCTCCTACCGTATAATTCTGTACATTCGTTTGGGTCATTAATGTACTCTTTGGAATGTAACCTCTTCTGATGAAATGAGAAGATTTCAGTCTTATTTCAAGCTCTCCTATAGTTTGGCATTTGGTTTAATTTCTTAGGTTCGTAACGGCTCTATGCCTTGGAGTTGAATCATTTGAAGAATGTTTATTTGTCTGTTGATTTTATCTTTTGAAGTAATGTCTTTGATAGTCAAAAAGGTCAATGCGTAATTTGGTGTGTTGTGATATCTTTTGGATGAGATGTGGGGTTTGGTCTTATAATAAAGACAATAGAGTTAAAAGAAACCGATATGTTGGAGGCAGATGTAGAGATGTCTGCGTCTCGCTTGGCCATAGACACATGAACTTCGACCCCACTTCTCAATAATGCTTGCTATCGTCTTGTCAACATTTCCTTTCACAATTTGTTACTTTCTTCTTTGTTACTACTGTTACAAGTTGTGAAAGTCATTTTTTGTATCGAGTGACTTAAATGTCAATTCAGCATACACTTATTGTATCGAGCAGGACACTTGGACTCTCGGTTTTATGTAAAGCTTCATCTGCTACAATGGAAACAGTAAATATATGAAAACTTGTTGGAGAATGAGAAATAGAACAAACACACTTTAGGTCTTTAGCAGATAAAATACCTTGATCATAGAAGTCTTTGGATTTGTTAACCAAGTCTTCACAAATTTTGTGAACATTCTACAAAATTGCACAGAATTGTGGGAAACAAGAGTCTCCTCTTTTTGGGTTTTTATTGATTATAGAAGCAACGGTATAAACTGTAAAAAAACAACTAAACATCCTAGAAAGAAAAAACTTACAGAAGCACACACGCTATATGATCAACAAACAGCTTGTATGGAAAGAATGTTTTTGTGCAGTTTCTTAACTTCTCTGTGGTAGCAGATCATGCAACAGTGGAATCACCTTTTGCGCTGGCTTCACCTTCTTCAAACGAGCTGAAAAAATTGGCAAGTTTCTGAGAAACGGTTTGTTGAGCCTCGGGTAATGTATTTTCTCTGCCTTCCAAATCATCATCCCCCTCGTAAACGAGATGAATGCCATGCATCTTTAGCTCAACGCCTTGTTTGATTGGTGGGTTTCGTTTGATCACCTGTATGGTGTACCCGTCTTTCAACATCGTAACCAGTGGGTGAAAAGCTGAGTATCGGCAGATGTGAAGCTGATCGTTATTTGTTCTAGGCACTCCGGAGAGATGCAATGTGTTGGTGCATTTGTGATGATCAAGTTTATGAATTTGGGCTTGAACCTCCATCACATCAGGCAGCTGATAGTCGTCATCTTCGGTTTCATCATTAAGAGCCACAACAACAGCAATGATTACACCTCTGAGCTCTCTGTTCGGTTGAGCTGAGAATGTGACAGGGCCTTGCGAGAACCAGTCCGGGACCCTGTTTCCAGGCAAGCTCAGATTCCGCATCATCTTCAAAGAAGCCTGCAGTAACAAATCAAAAGTGGTGTAAGAAAGTTTTTTAAATAGGCCATGATGAGATTCTGTGGAGTTTTTGGAATCACCTTGGAAAGTCTTTTCTTTACTGCAAGGGAGTAGTTGGAGTTACATCCGGTCATGTATAATCTTTTCAGAGCCGTCAAGTGCTCTAGGCCTGGAATATCAACCACTTTCGCACAGTTTGTGAGATTGAGATCCGTCAAGATCGTTAACTCTGAAAGGTCGGATACACTCTCCAATGAGAAACAGTTTGCTAGGTTTAGCTGCTCCAGTTTACATGGAAGAGGGGGAAGACGCTTGAGCTCTCGGCAGTCACGTAATGAAAGTTCTTGGAGATTTGATAACTTTACGAGGCTAGACGGAAGACTATGAAAATAATTATTCCCCAGATTCAGTTTCATCAAACACGAAAGCTTCTCAAGATCATCAGGGATTTTACCCGATATTCTCCAGCTGCAAGCATCTAGTTCCTCAAGCTTCAAGAGCTTTGAGAAAGAGTTTGGTACTTCTACAAAACGAGGTTCTTCGCTTGTACCTGGAACATTACTCTCAGAAATTCTAAAAAGAGGCTTCTTCAGCATTTCCAGTACCATTAAATTTGAGAGGTTTCCGAAACTTTCTGGCAACTCTGAGACCAAAGTTTCCTTCATGTACAGACGGTGAAGAGATTTCAAGTCTCCAAACGATTCAGGAAGCCTCTTGAGCATTTTACAGTTGCTCATTCGCAGTTCAACTAGCTTTTCCAGCTTGCCAAATTCTTCCGGCAGTTCCTCAATGTTAGAGCCTTCAAGGTTTAAGCTATAGAGTGTGTCCATATCTCCAATTGACTTAGGCAGAAACTTCAGAAATTTGCAGTTTCTCAACTCAAGTTCGCGTATAAAATGCAAGGCACCAATCTCTTCTGGTAGAGCTTCAATTGGGGTGCTACTCAACTGAAGTTGGAGAAGAGAATTTAATCTACCAATTGAACTCGGAACCTGTTTCAGAAATTTGCAATCTCCTGCTGAGAAGTCATACAAGCTTGGCAGTGAACTCGGTTTTAGAGGTAATTCCTCCACCGCGCTTCCGTTGATGAATAGTTTCTTCAAAGATTTGAGCTCATTGATACTGTCAGGAATCTTAGAAAGGGATGTGCAGCGTACCAAATGGAGGTCCTGGAGATTTTTTAGATCTCCAATAGAACTCGGAAGATTTTTCAACGCAGTATCATCAAGATATAGCTTCTCCAGCGATTTCAATGTTCCTATGCACAAAGGTAGCTCTTGAATTTTGCAACCTCTTAGACTAAGGATTTCAAGATTTTGGAGGCGATTTATAGATTCTGGTAAGTTCTTTATCGCAGTTCCATCAAGAAGAAGCTCTTTCAAGCTTGTCATGGCACCAATGTTTTCTGGTAACACACTCAGATCTGAACAGCCAGAGAGGAATAGTTTTTCAAGAAGCTTAAGTCCAGAAACATCCACAAGAAATTCAGAAAGCTTTGAACACCTTCTGAAGTCCAGGTGAATCAATTTTCTCAGATTACCAACTGATTTAGGAACCTTCACCAGAAGGGTGCATTGCTCGAAAACAAGCTTCTCTAGGGCTTCATGGTTTGATAAATCAGGAATGGCTTCTAAGCTGTGGCAACCACGCAAAATTACAACCTTCAAATTCTCATCCACCTGAAAGAAACAGAGAAATGTTTTTACAGTGAGAATTTGACTTAAAACTATATGCTTCCCCATGCTACAGGAAAGAAGAAAGCTTACCATTTTGTTGCGCAAAGTCTGGACTTGTCTTATTCCACTCTCTGAAAGATCAAGAACAGAAAGTTGCCTAGCAAGAAAATCCGGAGGGAGATTTTCTAAGGGGCAACCTTTCCACTGTATCCACTTGAGTTCAGATGGGAGAAGTTTAAGATTTCCTTCCAGTTCCACGTTATTAATCTGAAGAAGTCTCAACTTCGTCATTGGTGCAAAAGATTCTACGGGAATGGTGATTTCAGAACTTTTTGGCTTTTCCTCTGCTGGAAATCTTACTAACTTATTCTTCAGGTAATTGAATACAGAGTAGATACCCGGATTGTTGCGTAGATTCCTCGAGACAATTTCATCTGCAGTAGGGTCCCTAGCAAACTTTTTTTTAAAGTCAAGTACGATTCCTCGAATGGATGATGTTCCCTGTCATTCCATTACAGGAAAAAGAAAACAGATCATCAGTATGTATGTCTTATATACAAATAATATATAACTTCATATTCATACCTTCATATTGTTCAGTACGGTCATAATTTCACCACGATCCCAGAGTCTACTTCGCAATCCCGGATCCTCACGGCTTTCTTTAAGGACCATCTGCCTACCCATGTCTCTAATCTGATCATGCATCCAAAGAGTATCGTTTGCCAAGATCTTAACAAGAGATTTCTGTCTAAGGACACTGAGAGCAGCCTCAGCGTTTAACCCACATCCTTTCAGTACAATGACAACTTCGTCTTTTTTTATCTCCATTTTAAGAAAGAGACATGCAATGTCGAGGAATACTTTCTTTTCTTCATCGTCTAAAGATTTGAAACTCAGTTCCAGAACATCCTGAAGATTGCCTGGTTGAGTCTTTTTCAGCTTATCCAGTTGAGTTTGCCAATCCTTTTCCTCCTTCTTGTCATACAAAAGAGATCCAAAAACTTCAACTGCAAGCGGCAATAGTCCTGATATCTGGACAATCTTCTTGGATAACGCCAACAGATTCTTTGTTGGTTCTTCTTTTCGTAGTGAATGATAACTAAAGAGCTTCAATGCCTGCGGCTCAGTCAAGCACTTGACCTCATACTGTTGGTTCACTGAGAGCTTACTCAGAATCTCAGAATCTCTAGTAGTGATTACTATAAGTGTTCCTTGACCATACCATCTTGTTTCACCAACCAGGGCATGAACCTGGTCTATGTGATCAACATCATCTAAAACCACAATAATCTTCTTCTCGTGAACATTTGCTTTTATCTTTTCCAGGCCTATGCTAACATCCTCTATTTCAGGTACCAAACGGAAAAGTTCCTTGATGAGAGTTTTTTGAAGAGTGACTAACCCATTTTCGGCTGATGATCTTTCTCTAATGTCTGAGATGAAAGCTCGTTGCTCGAAGTTTCCGACAATCTTGTTATAAAAGGCTTTTGCAAGGGTAGTCTTCCCAATACCACCCATACCATAAAGTCCCAAGACTTGGACGCCAGAACTGGATTCAGTGTCGATCAGGCCCGTCAAATCCTTTAAAGGTGATTCCAGACCAACAATGAATTCTCCCACTTTCTCTGGTGTATTGCTCAATTCAGCTAAAACCCTTTTCACCACAAGCTCTATCATATCATCATCCTTCGAGTCCTTGCTGCCAAATTCCAAAAAAAAAAAATAGTCAAATCCTAAATTCAGTTCATCTTCTACTAATGTCTACATGATTCTAAATGAGATAATGGAGTCCTACTCGCAAACATATCCAGCAAGATTCCCAACTAATGTCAAAGCTTCTCTCCATTCTTGTACCTTCTCTTTCTCCTCGCTAAATCTTACTTGGTGTTCTTCAAAATCCTTCTTGATATGATCGCTCTGTTTGCGAACATGCGAGGGATCGACATGATAAAAAATGGGTAAGATTCGACGATCTAGAGATGATTTCATCTTGCAGAGCATAGCTAATTCATCAAGGCACCAGCGAGAGCCAGAGTAGTTACGCGATATGACGATGACAGAGGCCGCAGAGTCCTCCATGCCTGCCTTAAGACTTGAACTGATCTCATCTCCGCGTTCCATACCTTCGTTGTCGCGGAAGACCCGAACTTTATCCTTGAGCGCTTTATAGAGATGGTCTCCGAAGTTATCGCGCGTGTCTGCGCCACGGAAACTGAGGAATACGTCATACTTGAGCCTATGCGGCTTCGAAACAACGCCAGATTCCATCTCCGATCTCCCCCCTCCTTCTTAGTCAACTCTGACAAGACGACAAGTTGCAGCAGAAAGCCAGAAACTCTCCGTGAAGTCTGTGTTGTTTTTTGCTCAACTCCGATTTCTTGTAATCACTTCCAATTTCTCCGGCTCAAGGGTGGTCAGAGAAGAACTCACGCAACCATGTCTGCAGTCCAATCGATAGCTCAATTTCGCGATCTCGGTCGACGAAGTCACCAGAAAGTGGAATACAAACTTTTGACTACACACGACGAAGACGAAGCTTGCGATTTTGAGAAATGCCTAAAATTGAGAAAGTTCTAGTTTTTGGCTTTTCAGATATTTTTTAGTTAAAAAGCCACTTTCTGTTTTCTTCTCTCATGTAAAACAAAAGTCTCGCATTTGACTTTTTTAGTACGGTGGCAAACACTAATTCTGAAACGTCACACAGTTTTTATGTCCTTATTGATCAGAACGACACGCAGTCTCAAATTCCTTATAGTTTATTTTCTTCTTCTTTCAATGTAAAAGGCTAATTGACTTTAGTATATAAGCAAGGTCAACAATCTTCTTTAGTGTTGAAGACCATGTCTTACTCAAAATAATAACCGCATGAAATGAATAATTTAATGCAGAGGTTACGTGAGGAATAAGTCTAGAGATGAAGGATATTGGAGTCGTACCTGTAAACAAATCCAGGGATATTTCCGATTATATTCAAAGCTCTCCTCCATCTCTGTATCTTCTCTTCGCTAAATCTTTTCGAATGTTCTTCAAAATCCATCTCGTAAGGACCGTTCTGTTTACGTAACATACACGGTTCAACCTCGTAAAAGATCGGTAACACCAGACGACCTAGAGACGACTTTAGATCACAGAGCATGGCTAATTCTTCAAGGCACCAGTGAGATTTAGCATAGTTAGGAGATAAAACGACGACTAGAGCGACCGAGTCCTCCATAGCCTCCACGAGACTTGCACCGAGCTCATGATTCCCACGTTCCACATCATCATTGTTCCAAACCCGGACCTGTTCCTTGACGAGCACTTCATAGAGACGCTCTGTAAATTTGTGGCGCGCGTCTCTTTGGAAACTGAGGAATACATCCCACTCGAGCCTCGAACGCTGATCGGAAACATCGCCGGTCTTCACCATCTTCGATTATTTCCTCTTCGAAATTAAAGTTTTGAAAGATGGAAAAGGTGCAGAGAAATTCTTTACGTGAACCCGGAGAGAAAGATTACATTATAGCGACATGGCTCTTATACAAACCGAAAACGTCAAGAATTTCGATTTCTAATGCCACAATGTTAAAATAAGTTTGAAAGACAGATTCTTTTCGTGACAATGGAGAGAATTAGTAAGCTTCTTCTTTTCTTTTGTCGGCTAAAGCATAATTAGCTTTTAGTTACAACATAGTTAGTGCTAAAGCATACACAACACTTCTTAATTCATGTAGTATAACTTTTTGTATGGATGCATTGACTTTTTGAAACATGGAAATTCCTAAGTTTGCTTTTCCATGATCGAATCCGTCATATTCAAAACGATGGACATAGTTTACATAAAATAAAATAAAGCACATTGTAACTAATCCAAATTTCAATTTCCTCCCAACACACTACAAATGCTTTGTCTTCTCCCCTCAACATAACCTCAAAGGATGAGAGATTTGCAAGAGTTCTGATCTCCAGCTCATGTGGTTTCACAATCCCCAGTGTTAATGCATTTCCAGACAGAGCAAACGCATGGAACTTTTCATTTCTCTGTCTCTTTAGCGACTCTGCAGCTCTCAGTGCCCTAAGAGTTTTCACGGTCGCTAGAACCATGTCCATTTCAGTTTCCACCTTCTCGTTTGTCCACATCTCTATGGAAGATGGGTAGTCACATATCATGATAGACGCCTTTCGTTCAGAGTCTTGCGATGAAGGCAACCGCTGCCACAGCTCTTCTGTAATATAAGGCATAAATGGATGCAGCAATCTCAAACCAGTCTCGAGACACACCCAGAGAGCATCTTGTGCATGAATCCTTCTTTGAGTGTCAGCAGAAAAATAAGGCTTAATTGCCTCGATAAATACATCACAGAACTGGTATTGCCACCAAGCATACACTGTTGGCAGCATCCGATAATGCAAACGCATTCAAGGAATCCACTGTCTTCGATATTGTTAGTAAAGAAAGAATCCATTGGCAGCTGAAGGTCATGGTTTTAGGGCGTAGAGTTTGCACAGGAGGAGTATACCCATCGCCAAGCTTCATCATCGCAAATCTGACAGCATTCCACAGTTTGTTACACCACTGGCGGTAGCCATGGAATTTGGATTTCTGTATTTTTAACTAAAGAAATCCTCTCAAATCCTCCAAAATCATTAAAATTCAAATCCACAAATTGTTTTTAATAACAGTGGATTTTAAGGTGGATTTTTAAATCATTAGTTCAATAACACTGAATTTCATGAAACTTTTTAAAATTCATGTTTGAATAACATAGGATTTATAAATTCTACACAAATCTCTTAAACTTCCACTTTCAATACACCCCCTTATTCATTTACCTTTTGGTAAACAAAAAAGTAGGACACGAGTAGCAAAATATTTTATTCTATACTTATTTAAAAACATGTATACACACATGTCATTATTGGATTTTTGAAGCAAAGTTAGAAATAACAAGATTCAAGTTTCTTAGCTCTCTCTCGTGCACTACTCTCAGCCTCTGCATTGCCTTCCATGGAGTAACTTTTCTCCTGCAACCACAACGACATCATTTTCTCATAGCAAAAACACATATAGTACACTAAAACAAAGTGATGTTCTGCTTTTGAATGTATACCAGCAAACGCCACATGAAAGGAATACCATCTCTGGCCTTAATCCTCTCTCTGATTACTTCTTTGGCTGCATACATCAGAACCACGATTGTTTATCATCATACTAAGCAAGACGAGTATCCAAATTAGTAAGACTCTACAACAAGCCTTACCCGTGGAGGATTGGCCTGTCTTTAGCAGCAGCTGGCACCACATTTCGTTGAAAACATCTATTTGTTCGTCTGATGCCCCAACGATCTATTATTAACCATAAAACAGTTTAAAAGATCCACCAGAAATGTGTTTGATTCAGAGTATTTTGAGCAAGTCGCTGAAGAACGGTTTACCTTGTAACCAATGGCGTTGAACTCTGAACCCAGTAGTTCTAGAGCCTTTTCGTAGTTACCCCTTGCGTATTCATACACAGCTTCCCCAAGCTTATATGAAAACAAGACTGATATTGAGTACTAGTTACAATGATAAAGAAAGACGATCAAAGAGGGAGGGGGAATAAACAAACCTGAATCCCTTTCTGCATCACTTGTTGCTTCTTCTTGTTCTTCTTTGATAATCTGCAAGAACAACACAAGTTCATGACAAATTCGGTATCATTTAGAAACTGCAGAATAAAAGAAAGTCACACTAACCGGAACTTAAGGCCCTCAAGTAATTCATGAGCTCTTGAAGTCTCTCCAACCTTTGCTAGTGCCCAAACTATCAATATATCAAGGTGCCACTCCAAATACCAGTTTGCCTGAAATGTTAAAGCAAGTGGCCGAAAAATAAAAACTTATTCAACAAGATAACTCGTATAACTGCAACCGTTTTGGGATGATATAAAACTAGTGTATGGCTTACCTGATTAGTTAAACGAACTGCAAGGTTTTTGAGACGGTCTTCAAAACCATCAAGAGCATCTCTTACATCTAAACGTATCAACAAGCCCAATGCATTGAGATAAACCTAAAGAGTTGCAGACAGTTGAATATTGAATAGATGACGCAAAAGCATAAATTTGTTAATCAAAAAGAGGATTACTTCAGGAGGAACAGCATCGTCTTTCTCCAATTCTTTCCAGATGTGATGATCATAAATCTCCTCTACTTTACTCATTGGGGACCCTCCTTCTAAGTAACAGAGAGCAACATGCCACCAATTGTGTGTATACCTGAAAATTATGGACATGTTAAAAAAATAATATATCAGGGATTGTTAACAATAAGAGAAGAACTTGATAATCTGTGAGAGCCTTCAGGTAAGAGGGAATGCTTTACATGAAGGATGAGCAAGAGGGCCAAGTTCCTGCGAGTGCTTCCATGAACTCCACTGCTTCTTTAAACCGACATTCATGTTGAAGAACATGACACAACTGCAACAAATAAGTAAGATAGATAGAAAACATCATTAGTAAAAACTACTGAGTGATAATTATTACATGGAAACTGAGAATAGAGGATGCAAATGCTCAATGTTATGTAACTCACACAGTGATGTGCCCAAGCGTCTTCTTTGTTTATCTCATAGCCTTTTCTGGAAGCTGCCGCAGCTTCTTCCATTCGACCAAGTTCTAACAATGGGAACGCAAGTAAACCATGAATATAACTTTCTTCTTGATTCGCAGGTAGAACCTACAATATTAAGCAACTTTTATAGTCTTAGACAGGTGAATCATTCAGTGACCATCACTATCAATAAGAACTTAAGTACCTGCTGAACAAGACCCAAGAAGGGATCAGGTTGACCCATGTAGAAACTTAAAAGCTGCGCTCTTTTCAAAGAAGCCAAGTCCTTTGGGAATCTTTTAAGTAGCTGCAAACCACAATTAAAATTCAAAAACAAGTGACTCAAAAAGGCACAGAACTTTACATTCTGAACCATAACCATTTTTTGGGTGCCAGATACAAAAATATAAAACTAGATTCTAGAATAACATTTCAGATAAACTAACAATGAAAGTGATAACCAACCTTGGTGTGCATTTCAAAAGCCAAGTCGTCATCCCTATCCTCAGAGATTAGGTAAGTAACAGCCTCGTAAACCGCTTTCTCATAAGGTGTAGATTGTTCCTGAAGCCAACAAACTAAACTCAGGAAGTTTCCTCAAAACCAAAGTAGAATCTGAAATACAAAGACAGTGGATATAATAAACTGACGAGATTAGATGCCGCAGCTTCAACATAGGAATTAGCTCTAGAAGGATCAGATGAAGAAAGGAAATGAGCAGCTAAAATGCTGCCCAAAACACAATCTTTATCGTAGAGTGGTGCTTCTAGAATCACTTTCCTCTTCCTCCCATAACTAAGAACCTTCATCAACCACAGAACATGATCAACAATATTCACTGATATGAAATTACAAAGATGGAAACTTTAAGAATAATACTCCAGAAACAGAGCAGAAACTACCCACAAGATCGTAATTAAGCTACATAGTGACTCAAAAACGTATCAAATTCATAAAATGATCAAACCCTAGCCATAAATTTGATTGAAGAATAAAAAAATTGATACTTTTCTTAATGAAACCCCATCTAGATTCCATAGAGAAAAACCTCAATTTTGCATCGAAAATCTTAAGCCCTGTTGTAACCAATGTTCCAATCAATTTCATGATGTTTCAGTGACTAAAAGAGGGATAATTGAAGAAGAACCTGTTGAAAATAGGAGTTAATTGCGTCGATGCAAGCATCAGAAGAGGTATTAACCTCATAACCCCACCGAACACATCTCACTGTTTTCTCCATTTCAAGAGAACAGAGCTGCAAGTTTGCCGCTTCCTACAGGAACACTGTTGGTCTCTTTCTTATGGGTTTGATGATGGTTTGATTGATCGAAGCATGAAGGAGACAGCGATTTTGCATTTTGCTTGTCGTCGTCATCAATCACTCAATTCATTTTGTTATTAAAAAAAACTCGTGTCTTGTTACGAGTGAGTAGTATGACGTGTCCCTTTTTGGCTTTTCTCGCCTTTTGGATAAACCAATTAAGATTATTTTATTTTTTTCAGTATATATAAACAATTAACCAAATAATAATATGAAACTATATGCTAAAACATGAATGTGAAATAAAGAAAACTAAGAGAAATGAGGCTTCAAAATCAATAAAAACACAAAGATATCAAATAGAAGAAAGAAAAATCCAAGTGCATATGTTTTGGCACAAAATAGTAATACAGAAAGCATTAAAATATTCAAACATCAACTATTCATATTCCGAAGTCGAAACATTGCTTTTGAAGTTTCGCTTAAAACCCTCCTCAATCCTTTGCTTTACTAATTCAGTGACCTCTTCGACGGTTGGCATGTAAGGCCTAACAGCTTCATGGGCCCTAAACCTCACGGCCCATTGGATCAACCCAGGTGTTGTCTCTTCCCGGACAAACTTGTCGGCGGAAAACATCTCGATCACAGAGATCGGACCCAAAAGAGCCGCACATGCAATGTCAAGGTAGCCGATGGTTTCTCCTCCGAAAAACCCTAACCCTTTGCTGCTCTTCTGAAACGTCTCTTCTAGTATCGCCAAACACTCCGTCAGCTTTCCCGTCGCCGCTATTCTCTCTTCGTCGTTGTTTGCTCCGGTCAGCGCATTCGCCGCCTCGAAGCACTGTTTCAGACACATAACTCTTGATTTGACTAATCTAAACAGATTTATTAATAACAGAGACTAAAGTATCAAACTTTGACAAGAAGCAAAACAGAGCATGTAGAAGTGAGTCTCTAAACTGTTTTACCTTGTCGTCGATGTACTGAGCCCAGAACCGAGCAGACGCACGATCATAGGCATTAGAAGGAAGGATGGATGGATCAGAAGGCCAAGCCTCGTCGAGGTATTGAACGATGTTGAGGGACTCACAGATTGCAAGGTCACCATGAATGAGGACAGGGGTTTTCTTGTGGATAGGGTTAGATTTGAGAAGGAGTTGGCTCTTTTCCCCAAGATCATCATCAGGTTCTTCTAAGTACTCGTACTTGATAGATTTCAAGTGTAGAGCCACTCGTGGCCTAATGGAAAAAGGGTCATCCGAACAACCTATCAGCTTCACTGTATCGTTCTGAGCCATGTTTTCTCTTGGTTTTGTTGATCTGATCTCTCAAGTTTTTTTTTAGGTTTCATTTATAACAGAGTGAGTGAGTGAGAGGGAGGGAAGTGGAATTTGTTTATAGATGACAGAGTGAGTGAGAGGGAAGAAAGTGGAATTTGTTTATATAGAAGAGAGTGAATGAGGGAGGCAAGTGGAATTAGACGTCGTGTTTCTCGTTGATAAGAGCATGAACATGTGACCAGTAAATTTTTGCAGATTCAAACACATAACTTGTTGTGCACTCAAGAGGAAAAAAAACTTTCTACACGAAACAGAGAATACATTATTATTCTCTAATAAAAAGGATTTAAATCTTCTTTGAATATTCGTTGAAGCAAAGCTCTTTGGCGTTCGGAAAATCATGTACTCCCCAACAAAGATTTTTGTGAACTAAAGGTTCGAAGCAGCACCAACAATCCTTTTTAAGTGAGAACGAGCAAATGGTTTCGTAACATGGTGGGACATAGATCTTGCTCGATTTCTCTTCCTCTGTAGCCTCCAATCTCTCACCTACAAAGTTGATTTGAGACACACAAAACTTTGATGATTAAAAAAAGACATTTGACATATACGTGTGTGTATACTATATTAGAAAAGCTCTGTACGTACACTCATGCATAGCGAAGAGGGAAGCTATAACTATGCAAATCAGAGCTATTTGCGATAATTTCATGGCTGCTTAACTGTTTCAAATTAAGGACCTTGTTGTTTTACTGAGTTGTTGTAATCTTATTCAATATATATTCCATATTTGACATGTTTCACAATTAAGTTTCCAAATTTAAGGTGAGGCATGAATAGTTTGGTACAATCAATACTTTAGTCAAATCGATTGAAAGGTGAGGTTTCCTCCAGCAATTTTAGTATGGCAATATTTGTCATGAAAACATTGCAAAATAGGTATGGTAATGTTAATCAGGAACAACAAAATTTAACAAGTATTACCAGAATTATGACATATGCATTCAATTTTATACAAGAATGTAAAATACTGAATACGCCAAACTTGGTTCAGCACAAGAACCTAAAGCCTCTATGTTTCTTCTATGATCAATTTAATCATAAGCTATGGCAAATAATAAGAATAAAATTGATAATAGTAACGCACAAAGACCAAAAACCAATTAATCAGAAGTTTTGGCACAAAACACAGACAAATTTAAAGTTTCTCAAAGACAACAAACATCATTTTATTCGTATTCAACAACATTGCTTTTGCTTTTAAAAGCAAAAAACGCATCACTGAACATTGAACTTTTGCTTTGCGAATGCAACGACCTCTTCGACGGTTGGCATGTAGGGCTTAACAGCTTCATGGGCCCTAAACCTCTCGGCCCATTTGATCAACCCAGGTGTTGTCTCTTGCCGGAGAAACTTGACGCCGGAAAACGCCTCGATCACAGAGATCGGACCTAAAAGAGCCGAACAAGCAATGTCAAGGTAGCCGATGGTCTCTCCTCCAAAGAACCCTAATCCTTTGCTGCTCTTCTGAAACGTTTCTTCAAGTATCGCCAAACACTCCATCAGCTTTCCCACCGCCGCCATTTTCCCTTCGTCGTCTTTTGCTCCGACCACCGCATCCACCGCCGCAAAACACTGTTTCATAAACATAAAACAAAACCCTTGAGATGACTAATCTAGAGACTTCTGCGTTGAGTGTATAAATCGGATCTCAAGCTACACAGATCTATCAAGAACAGAGTATTTTTTGTTTAGCTCCATCTAAAAAGTTTCAAACTTTAGCAAGCAAACACAGATTAATCAAAATACCCATATCCGTAAATCGGATCTTAATCAGTCAGATCTATATTTGAGTGTCAAGATCCAAGCTTTTAGTTGAACCTCAAAAACTGAAGTATCAAACTGTGACAAAGCAAAACAGAGCATGAAACAGAGATCCACGGAAGTGAGCCTCTAAACTAGTTTACCTTGTCATCGATGTACTGAGCCCAAAACCGAGCAGATGCGCGATCATAGGCATCAGAAGGAAGGATTGAAGGAACGGAGGGCCAAGCCTCGTCGACGTATTGAACAACGTTGAGGGACTCAGAGATGGAGAGGTCACCATGGAGGAGGACAGGGACTTTCTTGTGGATGGGGTTAGATTTGAGAAGGAGTTCACTCTTTTCTTTAAGAACATCAGGTTCGTCTAAGTACTCGTACTTGACAGATTTCAAGTGTAGAGCCACACGTGCCCTAAGGGAATAAGGGCTAGACCAAGAACCTATCAGCTTCACTGTATCGTTCTGAGCCATGACTTCTTCTGGTTTTTATTGATCTGATGATAGTTAAAGAGTTGTTTGTTTTAGGTCAGAGTGTGATTTGTTTATATATAATAGAGTGAGTGAGGGAGGAAAGTGGAATTAGGAGTCGTGTTTCTCGTTGGCAGGTGGCTGATGAGTCAAAGGTGGTGTACTCTGAGTTATCTATTTTATCGACCACGTACCTATCAAATATAGTGATGGCTTTAATGTTTGGAATTTTCTACTATTATATTTTAGTTACCTAGGACTAGGAGTTGAATATATTTGGACCGCAGCAGCAAATACTTATTGTGGCTAACCAATGTTTACCAAATCCAAAAATTGTAGTACCGCCGCCGCCTTCAGGTTGCAATGTTTTGTTGTTGCATGAGAGAGTTTTGGTTGCATTAGCTGCTTCCTAACTTGCTATACTTTTTTTTTTGCCAACATCCAGTTTATCTTCCAATATTCTATGCAAAATGATTGAACGTGACAACACACCAATGGCTTTTACCGACCTCCCTCAAATCTCTTGCACCTTAGCTCTTTTTTTTTTTGGACCTTAGCTCTTTACACTTGGCATCTATTACTTTTTGTAAAGTGACTGCATTACAAAAACTAGTTATGAGAGAATGTGCCGGTTTTAGATATTTTGAGGCTAATAGCCAACTGAAAACACAATGTAAAAGGCTTGAAAGGTTTTGTGTCGTGGTGAGAACGAAATCCAGAACCAACCTGTAACTACTCTTAATCTAGAACCAACATGTAATCACACTCTTAATCTTCATCAGAATTCAGATAAAGTGATTAGGCCTGAACTTGCATGCATAAGGCTTTATAAACACCGCCAGGGAGGCTCAGCCTGAAGCAGCTTTATCCCATTGGTAATTTGGTGTCCGGTTCAGAGAGTTGTTTTGGCGAATAATCAGGAAAGGTCTTGACATAAGGTTACTGTTGTGAAAAACGAATCCACCACATAAGAAGAGAGTCTAGCATAGGGAGTACGTGGGAACCAATGCCAAGTGAACAGGAAAATCACAAAATGAAAAGCAAGTGCTGCAACTCTGTTTTGTGCGTCCTGTCAGATGCTTATTCCAGTCACTAACTAACAGCTTCGGTAATGTTCATAAGCACAAGTTTCCAAAAATTATTAAGCAAACAGTCTACTAATAGCAACTGTATGAATCTATTTATAGCTTTCCCACTTTATTTCCCTCAGAACCAGGCTAATCAAGGAACTTATACTCTCAACTAGCCAAGTTAGAATTAGCCAGACACTTGTTTAGCATCTTGATAAAAGAATTTCCAATGTAAGAATGCAGATGAAACAAGTACCTGTAAGGATTCAAAAATCCTCATTTTGGTAAAGATGTTGAAGAGATACCAGACCGTTGCGGCTTGTCTCATGGGCTTTACGTAGACTACTCAAGGTACAGGAGAAGTTATGTTCTTCCCTCATTACTTGCAGTACCTCTGGATTATATATTTGTAAACACTGCAAAAACTATTGACTTCTCAGTCAACTTCTCAAGAACCCTTCATTATATTATATATATATATATATAGATACATTATATATTGTTTCTATAATATACAGAGATCTAAAACAGTTAGCTCCATTATCACCCATCTGCTTCTTCATTTTCCTTTCTAACGAAAAATCCGTCAAAAAACAATGTTATGTCATCTCATGTTGCAGCATTGGGGCTTCCCGAGTCTCTGCAGCTTATCCCACATGCAAATCATCTGGCGAGGCGACTGATAATGAGCGGTGAAGTAGTCTTCTATGCAACCAAACTGACAGAACTTGAGGCTGTGAACCACTGCCACTGGTCTAGTCTCGTTGAACTTCTCCACCCACATTCCCATGCTCACATCTTCCATCTTGAATAACTGCAATGACCAAGAAGAACCAAGACCATATCATAAAAGGAAACATGAAAGGATCACCTCAAAATCTCATATCTACGTGAAGGATAACTTACTCTTAATCGCTTTTGTTCAAAATCATCGACAATGAACTTAGCTACATCATATGACAAGATGTAACCCGGACCATTTGCATATGGAGGATAATACTCTTCTGGCCATTCCTGGTTTCACAAGTCAGAAAAAATCAACATAAAGTCTAAACATCACATGTTTCTTTCTCAATAGAGTTTCAGGTCTGCCACAAAATCTATACCTCGAATGTCACAGCCCATTTCCCGGTACGCAATGGCTTATGGTTAAAATTAATGTTTCCAATATAAAGGCTCTCTCTTCCCTTAACCTTTTCTGCTTCCTGGATCACAGCATCCACACGCACAAATGTATCATCGTCACATTTCATAACGTACTTTGCCGCCACTGTGTTCACCTACAAGTTTTCCGGATGAGTAATCAGAAAAGTAATAAAAGGTAAGGAGAACAAAAGAGGGACGAAGAAGTTACCCCATATTCGCAGATGGCAACTGTCTTGAGCACAACAAGGTCATAATGATCCATGTACGGTACTATGACAATATCACCAAAGTACTCAGCTTCTTTCTTTAAATCCACATTGACTTCCTTTCTTGCATGCTGCAATATGAATTAGTATATTAAACCAATGGCTATATTTAGGTGAATTTTGTCTTTCAAGAGTTGTGCTTACCAATGCCACAAAGAACCGGGCAACAACTTTCGATGATCTGACCAGCTTCTGCTGCATCCATGACTTCCTCACTGCCATTCTCTCTGCAAAATGATTACCAGCAGAAAGAATTCCAATGAACAACTCTACAGGCTTCTGAGGTAACGAAGGAGCTTTCCATATCCTTTGCATCTCGAGATGCTTCTGCGGTGCAAAACTAGGATTTGTAGAAGGTAACGAGGCAGCATATACAGAATGCACATCAATGTTTCCTTTGACTGCTAATCCAGTGGCATCCTCCAAAACAAACCCCTGAAATATAAAACCATTCAATCATTGAAGTCTAGAGATGAACTATTAAGCGGTTTTGTCAGTCACTCACCGTTCTATAAGGAAAAGATGTGATATGTCTTCCATTCACACTAATATGATAACCTTCCATCCCAGCTCGAAGTGTAAGAACAAAAAGCTTCCCTTCAGCAAAAGGATAATCCCAATCATGTGTTATCATCTTCTTCCTCCGACCCATCAACCTATTCAACCACCATGTCTTCTTTGATTCATCAAAATCATCACCATTATTACCACCATCATCATCATCTCTCTTCCACCTCTCACATTTCACCTCTCCATCAACTATCACAAAAACAAATTAAAGTCTTTACCTTTTTCATCAAGATTAGGTCAAATTAAACAATAGTTTAAAGTCAACTCTAGTCTAACAAAAGTCAATACCATATTCTTCATCATCACTAGATTCACGACCATCACAACGTAAACCTGAGCCCCATTGCATTCGATAACAAGTGTTTTGCTCAATCACTGGTCTTCCACTCCAATCACCTTTAATCCTCGGGTTAAAATGAAGTATCCGAGGCGGATCTTCACCATCCACCGCCTTTAATCCTTGTAACTCCATCATGAACTGACTCACCATCGCCGTCTTATCACCATCTTTCTCAACGTGAGCCCAATGCGGCGTAGCCACGACGGTAATGTGAGATCCTAACGTTAACCCACACGGCAAAACCAAGATCCGACTCCGGTTCACAAACTCCGACTCAGAAACCGAAACCATATCCGGACATTTCTCAATCCGGGTCTTAACCGGAGCTTTATCGGGTTTGATTAAACCCGAATCGAGTCCGTCCCACATTTTTCGACCCATTGAAATCGCATGCTTCGCTGTTTTGTGAAAGATTGAGAATTCATCGCTGAATCCGCCATTGTCGAAGAAGCTCTCGTTGACGAAAATCTCAGAGACGGACTTAAATTCCCTCATTTTCCGCTCCGGTAACCGAAGCTGTACCCGACCCGGATCCTTGAAATGTCGATGTGGGTCTGCTTCTTCTTCTTCTCCGACAACCCAATTAGCTTCCCTACTACCACCACCAACAACCATTGGTCTCGGTAATGCGTCAGCAAAAGAAGAAGATGAAACATCATCAGACCCGGACCCAGACCCGGTTCTGAAGATGAATGGGATCTCGAAGCTCATGCAGAGGAAGTAAAAAAGCAGAACAACTAATAAGAACTGAACAAGCCCGAATCGAATCTGTGAAGAAGAATTATCGAGTTTAGACTTCTTCATTGCTCAAACTGAAGAAACCTAGAAACAAATTTGGAGAATGAAGAAGAGAATAAGAAGAAGGGAGGAAACAAAGAGCTTACAAATTTGGGTAAGCCATTAATGCAAAGTTTTACTAAGAAGAAGAATATGGAAAGATAGTGAAAGGAGAAAACTTTATTGAAGATTTGTTGATTCAAAACTTCAGAATTGGGAACAAAACAAAAGCTTTGAACAGAGATAATTCTGAGCCTTAGCGATATTTGGTAACCGGCGTGTACGACGAAGTTGTAAAGCCAATAACTATTAAAACAACGTCGTTTTTATCTCGCTGAGAATTTGCGCTTAAAAATGTTTCAAATTCACGATGTGTATAATAGTTATTAGGAATTAGAGTTTGTGATTGTTTGTGTAATAAACTTACGTCCTTTTATAAGCTTTGAAATTAAATTTTAGTTGACATCTTTAAATTCATAATTGTGAACGGCAAAAAAAAAAGTACAAACTTAAACGGTGATCATTAGGACGTTCACATTGGTGTAATGTGTAATGTATGCAAAACTCCAAATTAGTATACAAATAACCGCTAATGACGTTATTAATTATACTTTCGGTTATATTTTTCTTGGACCAAATTCCAAGTTCAAAAAGTAAATTTTTTATCATAGTAATATTTTTAATGAGTAATATAAAGAGAGCCAGGTGGTTTCGAATGTGATACCCACCACACATTCTCAAACATTATTTTAAGAAATCGGGAACTAGATTTTCTTGATATTAGTATTTATTTTTTGAAAGTTATAAAGAACATGAACCATTATTTTATGTAGTTTTGCAATTAGACAAATGACAACGTCGTTTATGGTCGTGTCGGTGTGTGGAACGTTAGTTTCGTTGGCCCAATTACAGTTCATTTATTTAGTCGTTGTCCATGTCGTTTAGTTTCGCTTTCACTACTCATTTTCCAAATTCAAATTTTCAAATCATTGCATATACACCACATAAATATACGAAATTACAATTTCAGATATATGAAATATTGAACTTGTTGTGTTTTACTACATAAGCTTGAGTGTTTGATATATTTAAAACCTGATTTGTTTGCTGGAATTGTGGGAAATAAAATTGGGTAAGAATGATATAACCCATGATTATGATCTGTATAGCATGTGCTAAAAGGTATTTGCTTTACGAAGAGTAACTAATAACAATATGGGTCCAATCTTTTAAACACATATGTAATTGGTTTAGCTAAGTTAATGATCTTTTAGATACACTAATAAGGGAATTCGAAATTGTGAAATAAATAATTTAAACATGTTGCTTAGTTTTTCTTTGAGATGAAAGTTAGGCTTCAGGTTTAAAACCAAGAAACAGTTGACCAAACAATAACCAAAAAAAAAAGAGTTAGGGTTGTGGAATTTTAACTAAAATTTGGTGGGAGTTCATATTCTTCACATGAATAGTTTCAAAAATATATATAAATATGATAAAATTCAAGAAGGAACATTAAACTTATAAGATAATGTAATAATACTATGAGTTAATAAACAACCAAAAAAATTTAAAGTTAATTACGTTTTTTACAGTTTTATTAATAATTAACTCGGATTTTTATTTTCACTAAAAGACTATCATCAAGCTGCATGCCAAACGAAACTGAAAAATTTTGACCCTAATTTAAGGTAGCCACTACAGATTGAAATATTGGTCACATATTGTGAATTAGACTAGTGCATACAACAAGTTTGAGGAGCATATGGAGACAATAAATATTTTGATTTAAAAACATTAAAGGTTAAAACTAATTCTTGGTGTAATATGATTTATTTATTTAAAAAAATGAAGCAACAACATTATTAATAAAAAAACTTGGGTTTTCTTAACTTATAAGGGCCCAAAACTTTCGCCAAACGGCACTTTTATATAAAGAGGCCCATTCTTCTTCTTTTTACCACAACACGAAAATTATTTATAAAATAATCTTTGTTTTTGTTGTTAATTTGTTGAGTGTGTATAGAAGATAATAATGGCAAAAGATGTACTTCTTCAACAAAGATAATAAGGAAACGTGACTTTGATTAAATCCTCAAGATCTTTTGTTTGGTCACAATGCTAGGTTAACTGTATAACGTATTAACTTTACATTGTGGTTATCTAATAGTAGTGGCAGACATTTACCTAGTCTTTGTTCTTTCGTGGTAATGAATTAATAGAGTTCAAAATCCTTTAGAAAACTCAAAGCTGCAAAGAGAAAGATTATGACTAGATATACATATATGAATTAAACGACAAACTGGAATTAACAAGCTAAGTAAGTACATGACGGCGTGCTAAATCAAATAACTTGTCGAATGCTAAATCTAACTTTTTATTATTAAACCCAGTCTTTATCTCCATTTAGATTGGATATTCTCCTCAACAAATTGAATCTTCTCTTAATTGGAATAAGTCTATCCATGAACCATTTATATATACATTTTTGCAGCCATTTTAGCAAATAAATCCTAGATTTGGACTTATTTACAATTAATGTCATTAGCATTAAATTTTTTTTCCAAAATAATTAATTTTACTTTAAATTTTTGATTTAAATTGTCAATCACATTATCAATCAAATTTAATCCCACCCAACTTCAAATCAATCCCTTAAAATTAGCATAAACATATTTGTTAACAATATTTTAAAACAAAGTTTTTTGTTAAATAAATATTATTCTTACTAAACGTTTT
>Ga0041059_1000545_pt1 | contig 28987 bp, 27 predicted proteins | sample AraColnosormetaG_FD_56232 | JGI IMG/M metagenome (GOLD analysis project Ga0041059, IMG submission 56232) | Arabidopsis roots microbial communities from North Carolina, USA - Col MF nosort | ecosystem: Host-associated > Plants > Roots > Unclassified | place: USA: North Carolina | collected... | reverse complement strand
ATTTTAAGATACCAACTAATTNTTTTTTTTTTTTTTGGCAAAGTGATACCAACTAATTCATGTATCCAAATCCAACAAAATGAAGTAACAAGTTACCAACTCGCACTATCTCCAACTCCAATCATCAATTTGTTTTATCATTTGAAAAAAAAAACAGAATTTTCTGTTAAGACGTATGCGTGAACAATCTCAGTTTTTGATACAATTTTGAAGACAAAAAAAATACTATACATAACCCACTAGTTACTTAAAAGTTGGTAAAGCTACATAGAACGACGTCAAGGAAGGGCAATTTAGGTAGATGCATATGTTGCTAACTCATACAAGTAGAAGACAAAAATATCAAGAGAGTACACTTTCCAGGAACTTTCCATTGTCAATTAGATGACGCAAAAAGTCTTTTGTTGATTTCCCAAAGTCCCAAAAGTCCAAAAACAGTGTCGAAAAAAGGAATTAACATGTAGATACAGTCTTAGACTTATTTGGAATGTTCTTGCTTTTTATACTTTTATATGCAACGTTTTATGTTTCTTCTTTTTTTGTACCATGTATCTACATTTATCTCTATCCTTCTTTCTTCAAAATTATTTTCTTCCTGAAAATTACTTTTCATAAGTCCATAAAAGAGTGATAGAGTAATGAAAATAAATGGACAAGTGGACAAATATTAGAAAAGTTGAAATTGACATAAGATAATAAGATAGTTAGTGGATGCAATCAAATAAGTTGAAATGGATCGAACAAGGCAGCTACATACATAACAATATGTGGAATGACATCATATGAACAAAATATTGTCAAGTTCTCGGTTCTCTTAAGATAAAGAAGATCACTTTATGAACAATTCAAAATTTCCACAAGCACTCTTTCTAATATGTTAAAAGACCCTCTAAAGTGGAATTTTTCATTGTTATTACAACATATGCTACTTCTTCTGGCAATGCCTTCATTATAACTTACACAAATGACAGTTACAGAGTTTCATAACTGACTGATTAAAATCCCATACCTAACTACACAATCTAATTTGAGTAGTCACAATTTCCCCAAAGATTTTTCGATTGAAGCAACTTCAGTTACCTCAGTTACATCGTCAGATCGACCTTTCCGTCTCTTCTTACTGTTTGGTGTGCATCTTACACCAACACCGTTGATCTTTGAGATCTTTAGCGAGACTTTCCGAGTCTGGCTTGAGACAGAACATGTGTTTCGCTTCTTAGGTGGTGGTGACTCGTGAGATTTGCCTTTGGTTATTGGGGACTTAGCTCGTTTTTGGGGTAAATGTATCCCTCTTTTCTCATTCTTCCTGTTATGAACTTTGAGCAACCGAACACTGAACGGTTTAACCGCTGTATAACACATTGGTTCGTTTGTGGAGTTCCCAGGTTTTTCCAGATCAACGTCTCCATTGTTCACCTGTGCAAATCATAATTTTAAATGTTGAGCTCTTGTTTTATTAACAGAAATAATTGTTTTCCTCTGTGACTTACCAACTGGAGAAGCGCAGAGAAGGCCCGAGCTACCTCGTGCTTTTCTTGGTCTTTCATAAGATCAGTAAAGGTCTCGACGTTTCCGCTCTCTTCAACAGTCAGTTTGTTAATAATCCTATCTCCATATTCTTGAATGTCGAAAGGAGGGTGTAGCTCCTGACCATAGAAAAACAAATACCAGTGGATATATAGACAATGCATGAGTTCTCTGACTTCAAGTAAATGGTCACAGAAACTAGGAGAAAGAATATTACTTGTTCTTCTAGGTTTTGCTCAATTTTCTGTTTCCACGTTGAAACACGAGCAGCCAGATCTGTTTGCTTCTCACTTTTAGCTATGTTAGCGAGAAGAGCATCCTACAATATAAAGAACCAAACATTTGAGCTTCCATAAGAATATAGAGCAAAAACCTAATGCGGTCTACTGAAAATTGGAACAACTGTACTTCCAACGTATAAAATCAAACCAATGGTAGTTACCAGGTGTGAGCGGCAGAGATCTTCCAAGCTTTCTTGACAATTTGATTCGCCGTTTTCAAATCCATCGTAGTTGTGAAACTCGGCAGCTCCACCATCATTCTGCATTCAAATTCAAATGAGCGGATAAGGGTTTCACATATTTCGACCAAAATAGATCAATTAGTGAAACTACTCACCATATTGAGAACATCTTCATCCATGAACGGATGTTCTGCATCATCACCATCATGCTCCCCAAAATCATGGAAGTCGCCATTATTGGCTTCATCATGGTTATCCTTGTCATTGTCATTGTAATTGCCGTTAGCACCACAAGGTTGGTTTCCTCCATTCACAAGCATCTCTCGAAGCTGACATCCAAACTATCAGTTTTTTTGGTTTGTTGCATTTCAATATTCTATAAAAGGTATAGAGAAACACAGACCTTCTCGTAATAAGGGATGTCTTGTGATGCTTGCTCGTCTTTACTAGCACAACCGTGCATTTTCCAAATTTCAATAAGCTCTGAACTGATGGGACCGTTTGGTCTAGCGAGAGGGAACATGGAAGTCATATGGTCCTTGGTAATGCTCCATCCAATCTTTTTTAAAATTTTTACTGCTCATGGAATAAAGTAGAACATGAACTAGAAGTAAGATGCAAATCGAAAGATATAGCTTCAGATATTAATCAAGAAAACAATAGCCATTTCCCAACCTTTTTTGAAAGGCTTCACTTTCAACTTCCCTGGTTCATAGGGATTCAATGGCTTCCACGGATCATCTTCGTCAGCATCTGTATCACTAAAATCCATGGCTCCTCCATATTCATTATCCATGTCAAAACCATGATCATTGTCTTCAAAAACAGGAGGCTGAGACCCTTGGTCACAATTTTGATCATTGGGACCATTCCCACATATTGGGGACAAGTGGACATTGGTGCCCTGATTCTTTCCCACAGATGACTTACGAGCACTTCCTCCAGAACGTCCAACAGATGAGTGAAAGCTTTTACGAACTGAGCTGCCTCTGTGGGCACTGTTCCTTCCTTTACCACCATAGTTATCACCTAAAAATTCATTCACCGCTACAGCATCACATGGGTCTAATAGTATAAAATCCCGGTAGAGATGTGTAGTTGCCAACTGCAAGAGATGAAAGTTAAAACGGAGTTCAAGCCCCAAGCTCTTTCTGTTTTTCATACTCTAAGAAGTGGAAAAACATGCTATACCAGATAGGATTCCAATTCTCCTCCGTCACCACTAGTATCCAAACAGTCACCTTCAAGAACAACTAGATTCGCTGGAGGCTTGACAAATTGACTTGGACAAGTATCTCCGCCAACCGAACTGTCCAATCTATTCTTTGTGTCCACTATATTATCAACAATAGCTGGATTAGAAATCTGCTCTCTAGAGTGGCACAAAGATAAAATGTCAAATTTCAGAAATTTCTCTACCTGGGATGTCATCTACATTCCAGAAGAGATCATTTTCTTCTTCATCAACCTGACGTGAGGAGCTTGCCTCATTCTCATTTGATGTACCTTTAGACTGTTCCTGGTCTCTGTTAGCAAGAACAATTGACTAATCAGAGAACCTTTCTCCAAGAATTGCTTAAGGAAAAGGAAGCAAATTTCCAAGTGAGTAACAACTAGCAAGGTGACCAAAACTAAAATTTATATGAAATCAGAAAGTGACAGCTTTAAACACAGCACCAAAATAGGAAAAAGATACGTTTTTTAGATTCAACCATGGTATAAATTTTCTTCATTTGTGAACACAAAACAAAACCCATCCACATAGAAATAGATGGAATCAAAGTTAGCCCCTAAACCCTGAGATGCTTGGAGTATCTAACACAAGTACTAATGTTATTATTCTTGTTCAATTTCACTAAGGAAAAAACAGGGAATCTAAAAGGACAAACCTTTGCTTCGATAGAAACTCCAACGTACGTAGAACTAAATTATACAAGTACTCAACTTTCTTGCTGTAAACCTGAACCGAACCCTGAAGCAGCAAAGCAGCTACAACAAAAATCGAAACCCAATTCTTAATTACCCAAAAAATGAAATAGCTTGACATCAAACGAGAAAGTTCTGAAATTGAAGCAAAACCCACACAGACCTTCAGCGAAATTCACAGGAATTTGCCCATCTTCTTCATTTCCAGTGATTTCTCCGGAACAAATTTTGAGGAGGTACTCTTCTAGCTTCTCCGACAAATCAACTTCCCAATTAGCCACCAAATCCCTCTCCGGCTGTACTGTATGAATCCTCTCGCCGCGGACTTCCCCGCCACCGTGACTGGTCATTCTCGGTGAAGACTCACGGAATTTAAGCTTCTATATGGAGAGATTGGATAATTCATATCCCTAATCCCAAACCCCCAAAAAGAAAAAGCTGAAACCCTAAAAACTCTGAATTGGGATTCCAACTATAAAGAGAAATTTCAATAGAAATATCTGATTTTGTGGTGAAATTTGAGAAATTTTTCTGGGAGACGAAGGGATTGTGCGATGTAACACGAAGATTTCAAGTGATTAGTGAAGATAGAAAGGAACTGTGAGAGAGAGAGAGAGATTGAGAGTTTTGGGAAAGAGAGATACGAATTATTTTGACTTCTCTAGATTTTCCCGCTTCTCATCAAATGCAAATAGTGTTACTATTGGGCCTAATTAATTTGGGCTGTATTGAGACTTTAACAGGCCTTGGACCCATTACTAATAAGTCAAAAACTTATTACCAATCAAACCCCACTTATGTGGGTACTTTTGGTCGGATGCGGAAGTATCCGTCCTGATGATGATGAAGCCAGATAGATTTTTTCTTTTTCAGATGGAGTAAATTAACACAGTCGGGAAGCAATCGGTGGAAAAGGAAACAGCTTTGGAAGGTTGATTCCATTACAGATTCGATTCGAAACTATGGTTCAGATTTCCGATCTTCCACGGGATTTGACAGAGGAGGTGCTCTCTAGGATTCCGGTGACATCTATGAGAGCAGTGAGATTTACTTGCAAAAAGTGGAACACCTTATCGAAAGATCGGAGCTTTACAAAGAAGCACCTGCGTGGAGCAAGAGCAGCAGCAAAGAAGAAGCAGACGAAGGAGTTTCAGGTGATCATGATGATTCAATTTAGGGTTTATTTATACAGCGTCAACCTCCTTAATCCATCAATAGAGCGTATAGGTAAACTTATTAGCCTAGACGTTGAAGATCATGTCGACATATCTAAAATCTTTCACTGCGGCGGTTTATTGTTATGTATCACCAAAGACATATCTAGGCTTGTGGTTTGGAACCCTTATTCTGGGCAAACAAGGTGGATCAAACCTAGAAATTCTTACCACAGATTGGACAGGTACGCTTTAGGATACGAAGAGAAGAACAAGTCGTGTCGTTGCTACAAAATCTTGAGATTTATGGATGATTACGAGGATGACAGGGCACTGCGCCTAATTCGTGAGTTTGAAATCTACGACTTAAACTCTGATTCATGGAAGGTTGTTAATGTCACTCCCGACTGGGATGTAGAGTTTTATCACCGTGGCCTGTCTCTCAAGGGGAATACTTACTGGTTTGCTCAAGAGAAGCTTCCACCATTACCACGCGGAAGAGTGATAACAATATCAGATATGGCTGATTTCTTACTCTGTTTTGATTTTACAAGGGAGAGATTTGGACCGCGCCTGCCTCTGCCTTTCCACTCTTTTGTTGAAGATACTGTGACTCTATCCAGTGTTAGAGATAAGAAACTTGCAGTGTTATTTCAGCCATGTAGTGCATCTACCGTGAAGATATGGATTAGTCGCAAGATTGAGCCCAATGCAGTGTCGTGGAGGAAGGTTTTCTTAGCGGTTGATATGAAATCACTCACTGGTTTTCAGTTTGACATTAACGCTGCAAGTTTCTTTGTTGACGAGAAGAAAAAGGTCGCCATGGTTCTGGATAAAGACAGGTTCAGTTATAAATTTACTCGCAACATAGCTTACATCATTGGGAAGAAGGGGTACTTCGAAAAAGTGGATCTTGGAGAATCTACAGTTTCAAGTTGTGCCTCACTTGTGTGCTCTTACGTTCCAAGCTCAGTGCAAATCTAGCAAGCTTCACCACGAGGCAACCAATCGATTCAATTGTTTTCTTTTCTTATGTATCTGATTTGTCTTGGAGATTTTTTATCTTTGTCTAGTTGTTGTGCCCAGAACTCTAAGTTCCGCCACATAGTTTTTCCAGACTAATAACTTGTTAGAGGACAGAGCTAAGCATACCTGACCTGAACACAAAATTATAGGGGAATGAAATTGGTTTCTACCTCTGCATGTCTCACCATGAAAAGCTCATCATCGTAGATCATCAGGTCTGCTTTAGCTGAGGGATGGACTTGTGTTTTGCTGGTATGACATGTTTGAACATTAATTTGGAGATAACCCTTGTGTGACATGGCCTGGAAAGGGTTATTATTAAAAAGCCAACTTGGTAAAAATGAAAAGAGTTTTTACATCTCCAAATTCAACTCTTTACTTGCAAGAAAAAAATCTGTTGGTCAAGATGGAATCTTTCCCTTCACTTTTGGAATACCGGATGCACAAAAAGTCAAAAACCATTAGCATGAGCTTCTATATTATCATCTCCGGCAGATTCATCATCACTACTGTGACTCTCATCATCACTACTGCCGTCATCATCATTACTACTGCCGTCATCATCACTAGAGTCATTATCACTGTTGCCAAGATTTTGCGAGTCTTCAGTGTCCTCACCACTGTTGTGACCGTAATCATTGTCGTCACTCATATGATAGCGTCTGTAGTGTACCACCCGGTACGTCCCATAGCTACATTAACACAAGTAAGTCAACAAACGTTCACTAAAACAATTTAATGAAACAAAAAAGAAAAGAAAGAAAAGATATTACTTACAGTTGTTCACATTTGTAGACTCGTCTTTCATAGGTGCTGCTGACTCCCTCGTTAATGGGAACTAAAAAGCACTGGTCAACTCTATACCGTATGTCGAAGTCTCCATGCATTTTGTTAAAATTGGTTAAGTCCCAGACTGTAGTATCTAGCACATCTTGCTCATCAACATCAAAAAGAAATAACCCTTCTTCAGGGAATGGGACGGGTACAGTAGAGGTAAGTAAATCTTCACGTTTGCCGAGTATGTTCCTTAAATCCTCATGGTCCAACCACTCTGTTCTGGAGCGTATCAAGACATCCTCAAGATCTGAAGAAATTGGCGAGAAAAGAGAGATAGTAAGGCTATTCAGATATTTACATTCGCAGACCTCAAGCTTAATGATCTCACATTAAACAATCAGCTAATTACAGAGATGTAAAACAAATCAAATTACGGGAAAAAGAACAGATCCAGCATAATTTCCACACAACTTGTCAAACAATGAAAGAAGAAAAGGAAGAAGAACCTGGATCATCTATCACGTCCTGAAGATTATTAGCCATGATTCCGACGTAGCACGAAACCTGATTATATACGAGCCCTGAACCCGCCAAACTCTGCACAAGCCCGAAGAAAACAGCGTTAATGATCGTAGAAATTGATTCACCCGAAACTTGAGGATATCTACACACAGCATAGCAAATACACAAGTTACCTTGAAGCAAACACGAGGGACTTAATCGCTGAACCCCATGGATCTGTAACTTCTGCAATTCCGTCGCCGATTTTAGATTCTAACCGATTAGAACCTCGATTCAATGAATGAAATCGTCAATTGAATACTCTCTCCTCTCTCAATCTCTCTGTGAATCGATATGAGAAAAGAAGAAACGGAAAAGAAACTAAATTCCTCTCTACTGTATCTGTAACCCAAGAATACCAAAGGAAATAGTTAACTCTTAATCCCATTTCTCACACAGGCGCTTTATATATAGAGGTTTAACACTCGACGACTCTAAATTGATTTCAGTTACAAACGGTTGGAATAACTAACTAACTCTCGGATAAGATTTCTTCTCTTCTCTGAACCCAGCTGCTTCAGCTTCAACTAAACATCTCGATAACTTGATATTGAAGAAGAAGAAGACATAAACGACGCCGTCGCCCTTGTGTTTTGGTTTTCTCCAATTAACCCTTAACCAGCTCAATTTCCGGTTTACTCATTAAATTCAAACCGAGTCTAATTAAACCCTGTTTCACATCAGCTTCATATATTATATTTTACCCATATTTTAAACTACTTTATCTTTTTATATACAAATCAATGAAATTTTTTTATTCGTACTTTCTCTTTTGTATATACAAACAAAAGCTTTAAAAAAAAAAATACCAATTAAAATTTTACTACAATAACTTTCTTTTTGCAAAACAATTCACTAAATGCGCACAAAAAAAAATGTAATGGTAAAATTTGGGGATGAATTGAATGAAAACTTAAAAAAGAGGGGCATTTTTGTGAAGTTCCATTTTGTTTTCTCCCCTTCGTTGGCTCTGGAGTCTGGACAACAACGCTAAAGGAGAAATCTCTAGATCGCTTGTGGATTCGAAGAATCTCTCACGGTCGGTTCTTGACGACGGATCAAGCTCTATTCCTCTAGTATCATCTAATCCATCGAGCAATTCTCATTTTGATCTTCCGTTTTCATCATCTTCTGGAATCAATTTTGCTCTTGTTAAATCTGAAAGTTCTGAGGATAAAATCATGAATTCCAACTTCGGGAAGAGATCATCCGGATCGACCAATAGCTTTGATTTCGATCTGGGGCTTGGATCGAGCCAAGGTAGACCTCTGAATGGTCAGAAGAGCCAAACATCTTCTTATTCGAGCTCGAATTCGCAGCCGAGACCTGCGTGGCAGCCTGGTAAGCCGTCGTGGACGCATCAACCTGCACCGAAGCAGAGTACGATCCGATCTGAGATCGGAAGTGGACCGACTTCAATGGTGGGTGATATTCATGGTAAGACGTGGGGGTCAGCTTCGGGATCGGGTTCGGGTATTGGGATTGTGAATAAGGATCCTAGTTTGTTTGGAGATTTGGTTGGTTCTGCGATAGGTCAAGGTAAATCTAGTAGAAACGTGCCGTTGAAGAATGCACCGCCTGTTTCGGCTTCAGGTTCGAGTAAGAGTCCTTATTCTATGGGGAATTTGGGTGATTCGTTGCCTAAATCTGGTAATTCGATGAAAACTGGTGGTGGTATGGGTTATAGCAGTAATCCGAGTGGTTTTTCTGGTGGTTACACGAGCTCCGGTGGTTTTAATGCTAATCTTGGAGGTCCTTCAATGAAAAATATGGCTGGGGGCAATCTAAATGGGTCTGGTCTTCCTTCGAATAGTGATCCATTTGGTTCTTTGGTTGGTTTCGGATCAAAATCATCAGGAAGCAAACCAGGAAAGGTTAACAACAATGCACAGAATGATACTTTTGGGAATTTTCAAGGAGTGTCGAACCTTAACAGTGGCGGTTCTACGGGAACAACTACTCAAATCAACGACTTTGGGGGTTTCCAGGCTTCGAAATCAAACACATTCTCATCAGGAGGTAGCTTCAATGCTTCAAACGTTGATTTTGGTGTGCAACCAAGTGGTCCACAATCTTCGAGTGCAAACGATGATCCATTAGGAATGTTCTCTAATTCCAAACCCTCAGCTGCACCACCTACGCCACAGACCGAAGATTGGGGATTTGAAAGTTTTGACGGTGGGGCTGGTTCCACCACCGAGCTTGATGGTTTGCCACCGCCTCCACCGGGTGTATCAGCTACATCAGCTAAGAACAAGGGCATTGATAACCAGAGACAAGGTCAGTATGCTGATGCCATAAAGTGGCTCTCTTGGGCTGTGATTCTTATGGATAGAGCTGGTGATGAAGCTGGATCAGCCGAGGTTCTTTCAACAAGGGCTTCGTGTTACAAAGAAGTTGGAGAGTATAAGAAAGCTGTAGCCGACTGCACAAAGGTATGTTAAGAAAGGCACATTTTTCTTTGGATGCATCATGGACCATGGTTCATATCATTCTCATCTCAGATCCTTAGTTTACGAAGTCTCTAGTTGTATTGGAATCAGTTTAAGGACTCTTGATGAAATTGATACTGATAAGAGTTTTCAGGTATATGAAACTTGACAATATGAGATTTAGGTTCTTATGGAATCTTAAGATAGATTACGAGTTAGAAATACTGTGCACGTATAGAAAGTTTTAGTGTCTTGCTTTGTAGGAAAATATACCACAACTAAACAGTTCTTGGGATCGCGTCATCGTAGCTAGTTGATTGGTTGTTATGCTCCATAGATGGTTTCTTGTAGACTCAGAACAAAACCAACATCTTCGAAACTTGTTCTGATTGTCAGTTATGCTTCACAGATGTTTTTTGTTCACTTTGAAAACGTGATTGCAGGTACTTGATCACGACAAGAAGAATGTGACCATTCTGGTTCAACGAGCACTGTTATACGAGAGCATGGAGAAATACAAACTCGGAGCTGAAGACCTAAGGATGGTTCTAAAGATTGATCCCGGGAATAGAATCGCTAGAAGTACTGTTCACCGCCTAACCAAAATGGCTGGTTGATCCTTCATATATACGGATACTACTCAAAGAAAAAAAACAAAAAACCCTCAAATATCTATAATCCTTCACATTGCTTTGCTCAATACCGTTTCCTCTCTCATCCATGGACCATGCGTGTGTGTATTTTTTTTCTGAGATTTATTGGTTCGTCTATAATGCGGCAGCTTCTTGTAGTAAGTGGGTCATGAGTGTATTTTTTTGGATGGTGCATTTATATGTTGTTGATTTTCTTACACACTAATTTTTTTTGAGTTTATCATGAAATGTTTGATCATCGATGTCATATGAAATGCCAAAGATGACCGTAAATTTCGCATCGTAACTCGCAAAGATGAACCTTACTTTGAGACGCTGCCTGCGTGATGGACGTGAGACGCATAACGCATACTATTAAATTACCAGACGCTCGTGGACACAACACTTCAATACCGAAAACTAAACTAATCACATTGTGATACGTTTTGTATTCAGAGAGCCAAAAAAAGGCTTACAATTTTGTCGTTATGTGGATTAGCCTTCAATTTGTTGTAACCGTCATGTATCAAGGAACATAAAACTATTAGAATTATTATTCTAATATAAAGTAATTCATTTCACTCACACTTTATTACCATAAAACATTTATTTTGCGCCTATAAAGGCATTTCAGCTCCACCGTAGGAAACTTTCTCTTGAAAGAAACCCACAGCAACAAACAGAGAAAATGTGTGGCGGTGCTATTATTTCCGATTATGCCCCTCTCGTCACCAAGGCCAAGGGCCGTAAACTCACGGCTGAGGAACTCTGGTCAGAGCTCGATGCTTCCGCCGCCGACGACTTCTGGGGTTTCTATTCCACCTCCAAACTCCATCCCACCAACCAAGGTATGTACTCTCCTATTAATCATAAACAAAAATACAAAATCATTCAAAAACACAAACATATAGTTTTTTCTAACCTTTTTAGCAAAAAGGTAAAATAATATTTCTGGAACTTACGGAAGATGATAAAAAAAAAATATTTGTGGTTTTGGTAATGTAATTTATCAGGATTATTTAATTATCTGTGTGGGGTTAAAATTGTAAATTTTGAACTTTGGGGAATCCGGTGAAAATTTTGAAGTTAACGTGAAAGAGGAGGCAGTGAAGAAGGAGCAGGCAACAGAGCCGGGGAAACGGAGGAAGAGGAAGAATGTTTATAGAGGGATACGTAAGCGTCCATGGGGAAAATGGGCGGCTGAGATTCGAGATCCACGAAAAGGTGTTAGAGTTTGGCTTGGTACGTTCAACACGGCGGAGGAAGCTGCCATGGCTTATGATGTTGCGGCCAAGCAGATCCGTGGTGATAAAGCCAAGCTCAACTTCCCAGATCTGCACCATCCTCCTCCTCCTAATTATACTCCTCCGCCGTCATCGCCACGATCAACCGATCAGCCTCCGGCGAAGAAGGTCTGCGTTGTCTCTCAGAGTGAGAGCGAGTTAAGTCAGCCGAGTTTCCCGGTGGAGTGTATAGGATTTGGAAATGGGGACGAGTTTCAGAACCTGAGTTACGGATTTGAGCCGGATTATGATCTGAAACAGCAGATATCGAGCTTGGAATCGTTCCTTGAGCTGGACGGTAACACGGCGGAGCAACCGAGTCAGCTTGATGAGTCCGTTTCCGAGGTGGATATGTGGATGCTTGATGATGTCATTGCGTCGTATGAGTAAAAGAAAAAAAATAAGTTTAAAAAAAGTTAAATAAAGTCTGTAATATATATGTAACCGCCGTTACTTTTAAAAGGTTTTTACCGTCGCATTGGACTGCTGATGATGTCTGTTGTGTAATGTGTAGAATGTGACCAAATGGACGTTATATTACGGTTTGTGGTATTATTAGTTTCTTAGATGGAAAAACTTACATGTGTAAATAAGATTTGTAATGTAAGACGAAGTACTTATAACTTCTTAACTGTTTTGTGGTAGTCCTGATTCCTGAAACTAATGGGAATTAGTTTGTATATCAAACAGGGGTTCCTAACTTGTTATTATTAGGTTAGGTGGAATAATTCTAGGGTTTTTATTGACAAAAATTAACAAATAGTGGTTTTTATGGAAAAAGGTGATGGTACCAGTATAGTGGGAATACACAGAAGAATTTGCAGCCTTTCTCAATTCTTATACGTATAATTCTCGTATGTCTATGAAAAGGGTTATACGTATGATGATTTATGAGTAGTGAGTACATACATCTTTTTCACTACTTTACATGTAATATTTATGGAAAAGGTCTGATCCGTTTGCTCTATCGAGAATTGGAATTGTGAGATATCTTGATTTTAACAGTTTCAAGATTAATGAAGAACAAAAACAATGGCAACAACTTACAAATTAACATTCGGAAGAAAGAAAAAAACTTACAAGTGAGATCAAATTTGGATTTAGTATTTTAGATGTAAGTTACAAATATTTCATAAACTAATAATCTATTAAAAAAAAATTATTCATTGTATTTTACTTTATACCGTAACCTAAACAATAAAATACAAATTTATAATTGAAGGATTTTAATTGTTTAAATTACTCTTTCTACCATATTTGTTTTTATTTCTTTAAACTTACTCTTTCTACCATGCCATTTAATTATTTTTGATTGCAAATATTGTACGTACCTTTCAACTGTGAACTAGTATTATCCTTATCCCTATCGTTTCCCAAATTTCGTCTTACGTATAGTATTAATACATGCATGTGATTAAATAGAAGATAAGAAGATGTTGATGTGTTGAGACTTAAGACTTTGATGCATGAACCTCTAAAGCCTAGTTGGTAACTTGGTATAATAAGATTTGAAGTGGGTCCATAAAATGTTTTGAAGATTGACAGAATCTATTTGTTTCGCGATATTGTCTATTTCTTTGACGTTTTAGAGAATCATTAGTAATTTAATTAGTAATAAACTAATAACTAAGCGGCATCTTTTCGATGTGATAACCAAAATCATATAATGATGCGTGTCTTAGACTCTTCGATACATATGTAGATAAGATAGCCTAATAAATCTCGATTGGTTTCTAAAATTTGTGTTTACTTCATGTTATAAATAGTAAACACAATACTAATCGAATCATGATATTCACGGTTACGACAATGAGTTGACAATCAGATATACTTCAAAAGAATTGTGGTTAATACTAACTAATATAACTTGTTCGCTCAATCTATATATATAAATATATAATCAACCTTCAATATTATGAAACCAGATGCTTATATATATCTACTTCGTAACATTTAATCATTTATCATGCATTCAGGCTGATCGTTTACGGTTTACCCAAATTCAATATATGGAAAAGGTGATGGCATAGTGACGTTATTCAAATAGAGTAAGTGAACTTAAGTTAGTTCTCTTGCATAGAAATTCGAGCATGACATTATGTTTGAATTTTAATTAAAACAAACTCTTATGCAAGAAATTCGTTGTGTTATGTTATGTCGTCAAGAAATCGTAGCCGACAGTATACCATCTCTGTGTGGTTACTTTTCTCAAGCATCCCCAAACTTTATTCTTTTCGATCCCCCACTTGGAATTATCCAAAATGATTCGCATTTATTTGACTTGCAATCAAATAATGTAATCCGTGTGCGTATTGTATATATATTTTTTCATTGTCAATGCAAACGTTATTGTTATTCATCAGTTTTCATAAATGAAACAATAATGGGCCAAAGTAGGCCCATTTATAAAGCGAACGGGTCGAATTATCAAAACATTTCTGTGTAAGTGGGTCTTAACGAAATTGGAGTGGAACTGAAATTAGACCCAAAAACCCTAAAGAATTGATATGTCTTCGATTTATAAGTAGGTCATTTTTTTTTGCCTTAACAAAAAAGCCCTAAACGGAGAGAGGCGGAGAGGAGAAGGAAGACGGCGTGAAGCAATGGTGTCGCTGAAGATCCAGAAGCGGCTCGCCGCATCCGTAATGAAATGCGGGAAAGGAAAAGTTTGGCTCGACCCCAATGAATCGGGCGATATCTCTATGGCCAATTCCAGTAAGCTTTCAATTTTTAATCTCCCACCAATCACTTTATCTCTATTTGTTTTATAGATTGTGTTTTACAGAAACTCTGTTTTAGGGAGTGATTAGAAACGTATAGATCATTTTCTGAACTAGGTTAAGTACTGAGTCATATGTATGAATGCATTTCTAAGTGTTGAGGCCTTATGTAGTAGTAAGATTATTCCTTAAGCTTCGTAGAAACTGTATGGGAATGGATTTTGTAATTTCTCTATAAGAAATTAAGTTTTCAGATGGTGTCTATCTGTTTACAAGCATAGAGTAGCCATCTAGATTCATGCATTTGTCTAACAGTGGTGTTGATATTATTCTTAATACATTATTGGATTATGTGAAACAGGGCAGAACATTAGGAAGCTTGTGAAGGATGGTTTCATTATCAGGAAGCCTACTAAGATCCACTCACGTTCTCGGGCTAGGGCTTTGAACGAGGCCAAGCGAAAGGGTCGTCACTCTGGATACGGTAAAAGGCCAAATGAGCTTTTCCTGCTTGAAATTCCTTTTGATTATTGCTGGTTTAGTGAACATTGTCTTTTGTATCACTTCAATGTTTTTTAGGTAAGAGAAAGGGTACAAGAGAGGCAAGGCTACCAACCAAGATTCTTTGGATGAGGAGAATGAGGGTGTTGAGGCGTTTCTTGAGCAAGTACCGTGAGTCAAAGAAGATTGATAGGCACATGTACCATGACATGTACATGAAAGTGAAGGGTAATGTTTTCAAGAACAAGCGTGTGCTTATGGAGAGCATCCACAAGATGAAGGCTGAGAAGGCTAGAGAGAAGACTCTCGCTGACCAGTTTGAGGCCAAGCGTATTAAGAACAAGGCTAGCAGGGAGAGAAAGTTTGCCAGAAGAGAGGAGAGATTAGCTCAGGTGAGAAGAAATTTACAGGCCATTTATGGCTCTCTGTCATTTTAGTTTTGGCGTTCCCTCATTAATAATACTGTTGGCAATTTTAGGGACCTGGAGGTGGAGAGACAACGACTCCTGCTGGCGCACCTCAACAACCAGAGTAAGAAACTTTGTTCTTTGTCTCTTTCCTTTGTCCGGTTTTGGGGATTGAAGTTTCTTAGATTTATGTTGGGATTTTGTTGTGTTTTCAGGGTAACCAAGAAGAAGTCGAAGAAGTGATTTGGTGTTGAACTTTTTTGCAATTGAATCTTTGAGTTTACCTGTAGAAGAAGCGTCTTTTTTTTATCTTTTATATGATTTTGTCGGAGATTCTTTTCTTCAAAAATATTTCTTATGTTATGGATCTCATTGCTTATTATGAATTTCTCAGTTTTGTTTCTCTTTACCTTTTCTCTTTCAATAGTTTCTGATTCCATTGTCTTAAAACATCAAAGAAGTTGAGTAGTATCACACTTCCCAATTTTGGAGTTACTTGTTCAACCATGTATTTAACAAATATGTAAATCCCAATTTGATTAACTTGAGAGTTTAGTATTGGTTTTGACAACAACAAAAATGATTTCTAATGAACTGTCTACATGTAATTCAAAACAAGGTGTAGAATGTATTAAATTCAAAAGATTTTTATTGAATAAAGGTGGGGTAAGCTTTTTGTTTTCCCCCAATAATTAATCTTGTATAGCTTTGATTCTATGAATACGTGGGGTAAGATTGGTGGCCAAAAAAATAAACACAGTAGCTAACCATTGATTTGAGATTTGATTCATAAATATCTATATCAAAATTTCTTAATAAAATTTTAGATGATCTCAAACAAAGCTATATAATAAGATAATTTGATTATGTTTTCTACATAGTATAAGATCACTGATTTGATTAATAAATGTTAAGAAAATAATATATAGCCGGATCCGGTATCGGAGTAAACCGGGAGAGAGAGGTCAAAGTCGACGTAGACGTAGACATAGTTCATGTTGTTCACTTTGCTTTCTTCGTGCACCTGTATATCAAAAACCAACACCGTGTGTATTCCTCTCTCTCTCTCTCTCTCCCCGACTTTTGAATTTTCCCTCAGATTTGTCTTCCTTTGTAATCCATTTTCGCTCTGGATCGATCTTCCTACGATTTGGTCTTCAGATTGATCGGTTTCTCATCGGAATTCCCGGGGGGGAGTATAAGCATAACGAAAAGGATCAAACTCAGGATCAACGCGACGGGAGAATTGGAGATTTTTTGTTTGCTAGATCTTGAATTGAGCGATCGAATTGGGTAATTGGAGGTTTGAAGAGATCAGAGAAATGGCATCTGAGCAGTTGATGTCTCCCGCCAGTGGTGGTGGACGCTACTTTCAGATGCAGCCTGAGCAATTTCCTTCGATGGTCTCTTCGCTCTTCTCTTTCGCGCCGGCTCCTACGCAGGAGACTAATCGTATTTTTGAAGAATTACCAAAAGCAGTGATCGTCTCTGTCTCTCGCCCTGATGCCGGCGATATTAGCCCTGTACTCTTGTCTTACACCATTGAGTGCCAATACAAGCAGGCGAGTCCATCTCTTCTCTTTAGTAGGTCTTACTAATATCGTCGCATAATAGATGCTTGGATCAGAATCACTTAAGAGGAGATGGGTATCAACTGTAAATTGTCATGTCTGACTATTGATCGAAGTAGTTCTTTTGGATACCTAGCTTGAATCTGATACCACTGATCGATGTTATATGTCCTTTGGAAGCCCGGAACAGAGACATATTTATCAATATTTATATGTTTCACCTTAGTTTAGTGGAAAGGCTGCTTATTATAGTGGAGCTTTCGACTTTTGAATACTTGAGTCCTAACTTTAGCGCTTTTATGTAACAGTTCAAGTGGCAGCTTGTGAAGAAAGCATCTCAAGTCTTTTATTTGCATTTTGCATTGAAGAAACGTGCTTTTATTGAAGAAATTCACGAGAAGCAGGAACAGGTTTGTGGTGACTTGATATATCAAGGAATTTTCTTCTACTAGTTTGTGATTCCCTTTGAGTGAATATTTTAAAGGTTTTTCCTTGGTCTGTTGAATTGAGTTTGATGTGGTTTTCTTTCGAATATCACATTAAAGGTTAAAGAATGGCTTCAAAATCTAGGAATAGGGGATCATCCACCCGTTGTGCAAGATGAAGATGCTGATGAAGTTCCGCTACATCAAGATGAAAGTGCCAAAAATAGGTCACACTTGCTGGCATTTTTTTTTGCTTGGATAAGTTGCTGATGTGAGTCTATACTCTTCCAACAGATGCCATCATTTTCTGACAAGTAGACTGTTTTGTTCAGAGATGTTCCTTCGAGCGCTGCTTTGCCAGTCATTCGTCCTTTGGGAAGACAGCAGTCCATATCAGTTAGAGGAAAGCATGCAATGCAAGAATATCTGAATCATTTTCTGGGGAATCTTGATATCGTCAATTCACGGGAGGTATATTTGTAAAATCTATTTCACTTGGTTGTTCAACTACTTTAAAATTGTTAATACCTAGTTATGTCAAGGGTTGTTTTCTCTTCTATTCTAGCTAGAAATCTTAGTACAGCAAGTGACTATGCGAAAATTTCCATGCTTTTCAAACTTGTATTCCTGTACACATTGATCGTCATTCCATTTCCGAGGCTATATGCATGCATAGTTAAATGCTAAATGCCTAATATAGGTTTGCAGGTTTTTGGAGGTTTCGATGTTGTCATTCTCACCAGAGTATGGGCCCAAATTGAAAGAAGACTATATCATGGTAAAACATCTACCGAAGTTTTCAAAGAGTGATGATGATTCTAATAGATGTTGTGGGTGCTGTTGGTTCTGTTGCTGCAACGATAATTGGCAAAAGGTATGAAAATTCTCATTTTCTTGCTCATACTCGCGTACTATGTATTTTGCTATGAAAAATTGGTTTACCTCTGGAGTTAACTCTGGGATGACGTGTATGCTTTGTTTATGTGTTCTTTTGTTATTCTTGTCCGCTCTCCTACTCTTGCTTTGTCTCTGAACTCGTTGAATGCCATGAATAGCTTATGTATCAGAAGAAACAAAATTCATCTTTAGTAGTTCTTTTGTAATGATTTTTTTTTGTTACTACTCTCACTGGAGAGGTGTTCTGAAACAAACTTATCTGAATGCTTCACCACCGTTGGGAGATATTAAGTTGATGAAGTAAATTGTTTTTCTAACTCTACTTTAGATCCATATGTTCTTCAATGTATGTGCCATCGAATACTGTTGTCTCCTTTTATAACTTCTGTCTTTGCTTCTGATCAGACATTCTAAATTAATGTGACGACAAGATGGTATCTAAGGTTTCTTTTTCTCCAGTACAGGTGTGGGGGGTACTAAAGCCAGGTTTTCTCGCCTTATTGGAAGATCCATTTGATGCGAAGCTATTAGATATAATTGTTTTTGATGTCCTACCAGTTTCTAATGGAAATGATGGTGTGGATATATCACTAGCAGTAGAACTGAAGGATCATAATCCTTTGCGGCATGCATTCAAGGTCAGCAATTACTGTCCTACTTATCTTTTAATCAATTATATGTGTGCTTACTCCATCTAAATAAGCTTTCTTGATCATCTTTTTATACAATCCTCCTTGTTTGATAATCTACGATGTTGTTCTTTTATGCTTCATTGCTTCTTAGAGAAATTAAAATAAATTGTCCAAGTTATATATCCGAATTTTATTTCTATTACGCATGGACACTAATGCGCCGTGGAGAACTGATAACCAAGAAAATTAGAATATTCCTTTTGTTGTAAATTAAAATGGGAGCCTACTGAATCCTTCTTTTATTAGCTAAAAGTTGAATCATCCTCATTTTTCTTGCCCCTCTTCTGCTGCACAAATATTTCTGGGGTTATATGTCAAGAAAGCTATGGATAATCCATGTATATAACTTTTGTTAAAATATCCCAGGTAACATCTGGAAACCGGAGTATAAGAATAAGGGCAAAGAATAGTGCAAAAGTTAAAGATTGGGTGGCTTCTATTAACGATGCTGCTCTTAGACCTCCTGAGGGTTGGTGCCATCCCCATCGCTTTGGCTCATATGCTCCGCCGAGGGGTTTGACGGATGACGGAAGTCAAGCCCAGTGGTTTGTAGATGGTGGAGCAGCTTTTGCAGCCATTGCTGCAGCGATTGAAAATGCTAAATCTGAGGTCTACCACTTTTCATTACTGGGTGTGGAGACTGATGATGTGTTGAATGTTATATATTTTCAACTGATCTGATTTGCCTTATAGATTTTCATCTGTGGCTGGTGGGTGTGCCCAGAACTCTATCTTAGGCGTCCTTTTGACCCGCATACTTCATCCAGACTTGATAACTTGTTGGAGAATAAAGCTAAGCAAGGAGTTCAGGTACTTACTACAGAACATGCATGTACTTAATAGCTATTATCTTCTGTTGTGAAGCATGTCTGTAGTCTGCAATGGAGATCTGACTTGTCAGGTTTGGTGGATTACTATCTTTCAACTTTTTCATTTTTATTACTTTCTTTTTCAGATATACATCCTTATCTACAAGGAGGTTGCTCTTGCTTTAAAGATCAACAGTGTATATAGCAAACGCAGGCTTCTTGGCATTCATGAGAATGTGCGGGTACTTCGTTATCCTGATCATTTCTCAAGTGGTGTCTACCTCTGGTATGATATGGTGGACAGTTCTAATATATCACTCTAATATGTCACAATGCTCTTTCTAGTTTATCTTTCTGAGTTTGATATTAGATAAACTGTTAAAAAACTCCTATCTGACCACAAAAATAAGCGGGAAGGACATTGATTATTACCTCTGCGTGTCTTTCTAGGTCTCACCATGAAAAACTCGTCATCGTCGATAATCAGGTTTGCTTTATCGGAGGGCTAGACTTGTGTTTTGGCCGATATGACACGTTTGAACATAAAGTTGGAGATAACCCTTCTGTGACATGGCCTGGAAAGGACTATTACAACCCCAGGTAAGAATTTCCTTCTTTATGCGAATAAAGAGTTGATTTTTAGATGTAATAAAAACTAAGAACTTATGTGTCACTTGCTAGTTATTTTTAGCTGTGATGAAATCAAATTTTGTATTAAATACAAACCAGGATGTCCATTAGTCATTTCACCTTTCCGAATTCAACCCTCTGATTTTTTGGTTTGAACGTACTTAAAATTTTCCAGAGAGTCTGAACCCAATACTTGGGAGGATGCTCTGAAAGATGAATTAGAGCGTAAAAAGCATCCACGGATGCCTTGGCATGATGTGCATTGTGCTTTATGGGGACCACCTTGCCGTGATGTGGCTAGGCACTTTGTTCAACGCTGGAACTATGCTAAGGTTCACCCATACTTCTTTAACTTTCTTCTATCTGTTTGTTTTTCCTGTTATTACCGTAACATAACCATTGTGTTTTTCAGAGAAACAAAGCACCATATGAGGATTCAATTCCGCTTCTTATGCCTCAACATCACATGGTTATACCCCACTACATGGGAAGGCAAGAGGAGTCAGACATTGAAAGCAAGAAAGAGGAAGACAGTATTAGAGGGATTAGAAGAGATGATTCATTTTCTTCTAGATCATCTTTGCAGGACATTCCATTACTTTTGCCTCACGAACCAGTTGATCAGGATGGTTCGAGTGGGGGGCATAAAGAAAATGGAACAAACAACAGAAATGGTCCTTTCTCTTTCCGGAAATCAAAAATTGAACCAGTTGATGGAGATACTCCTATGAGGGGCTTTGTAGATGATCGTAATGGGCTAGATCTTCCAGTAGCAAAGCGTGGTTCTAATGCAATAGATTCAGAGTGGTGGGAAACACAAGATCATGATTATCAGGTTGGGTCGCCAGATGAGACTGGGCAAGTCGGTCCGAGAACTTCATGCCGCTGTCAGGTGGGTGTTATGAAAGTTTATATATACCAATTATATGTGGAATTTCAAATCTGAATAGAGCTGATGCTATTATGTACGATCCTATTCTGTTTCATGCTTGGCTTCAGCATACAAGCTTTAAAATTTTATTGTGATCATAATAATAAGAATTTCCCTTCAACATTTAGCACTGATTAGAACTATTTTCAGATTATACGAAGTGTCAGTCAGTGGTCTGCCGGTACAAGCCAAGTTGAAGAGAGTATCCATTCTGCTTACCGTTCTCTCATTGACAAAGCTGAACATTTTATCTACATTGAGGTATTTGCTATAACATGTGTTTGTCGTGGAATCTCGGTTTTGCATGAGTTCAATTTGATAGACCAAGTAATTAGAGCATCATTTAGCGTTTCATTGAAACGACCTGACATCTTTTCTCCCTGAATTATGCATAATGCAATTTGCATCACATTACATTCAACTTGGGAGAAATATGGAACATTCTGCTAAATGTGCTGGTAATTTGAGCTGTCAGTCAAATAATGTATACATGTATTGGTTTCCGTACTTTGATTTGGCACCTCTCTGATTCCCTCTTAGCCTTGGTGAGCTTTGCTGGAGATCCTGCAGCTTTCCTTGGTCACCTTTTATCTGGCCTACACAAAAGTTTAATTTATCTGGTGAAAGAAACTAATCCCCTATTGAACGTGGACAAACTAAGCATTAAGTAATAGTCCTATACCCTTGCTCCTGCAAAATCCACCTTGCAAATCATTCATACTTTATATTTCAGATAATACAAGTAACTTAGTTCTTGAAACTGTAGTAGTTGCCAGGTTCACATTGTCTTTATTTTTCTGACTTCTGTTTGCATGTTGTGCCTCCAGAATCAGTTTTTCATATCAGGCCTTTCTGGAGATGACACAGTAAAGAACCGTGTCTTAGAAGCATTGTACAAGAGGATTTTGCGTGCCCATAACGAGAAGAAAATTTTCAGGGTTGTTGTTGTTATACCTCTCCTCCCCGGTTTCCAGGTTAGTTTCGGCTAGAAAAGTGTATTCTGTTTAAAAAGATTTGCTCCTGCAATGCAACTTTTTAAACCAACGTATGTGTCTGGCAGGGAGGTATTGACGACAGTGGTGCAGCATCTGTTAGAGCCATAATGCATTGGCAGTATCGAACCATATACAGAGGACATAACTCAATATTGACTAATCTTTACAATACTATTGGCGTAAAGGCTCATGATTATATTTCCTTCTATGGCCTTAGGGCATATGGTAAACTTTCTGAGGATGGACCTGTCGCCACTAGTCAGGTAACAACTCAATCATCCAGGGTTTAGATTTGTGCATTGCTGCCTTTTTTTTTGTGATCACGGAATCATATAGGATGCCCTGTTATACATGTGCTTGAATGCAGTGGTAGTGAGTATTAAAAATGTGAATGCTATTTTTTTCTCTCAATGCAGGTGTATGTTCACAGTAAAATCATGATAGTTGATGACCGTGCTGCATTGATTGGATCTGCCAATATTAACGACCGGAGTTTGCTTGGCTCAAGAGATTCTGAGGTCATATTTTACTCACGTACTTTCTTGTGCTAAGCAATGATTTCCAAAAGCCTATTTCATACTTGAAACTAAGGTGAAGATCATAATAGAAAACAAAAAGAGTAAAAAAAATTATTTCCTCTGTTGAAGGAAAAAGATTTTCGTTGCCTCAGCACGTTATATCAGAGTTTATAGTTAGGAATAAATTCATTTAAAGTATGTTGAACAAGTTTTTTTATATAACTGTGTATGCTGAACATAAAAAAGCATAAAATGCTTCTGTATGCTTTATATCAGATTGGAGTACTAATCGAAGACACAGAGTTAGTAGATTCTCGCATGGCAGGAAAACCATGGAAGGCTGGAAAATTTTCTTCAAGTCTTAGGCTCTCTTTGTGGTCCGAACACCTTGGACTTCGTACTGGAGAGGTTTGTGTCATATTCTCTATAATGTTCTTACGAAGTGGTCTAAGATATTTCAGTATATAGGCAGATTTAACACTTGAAAAGCCATGGAAATTATTCTTTTACTTAGACTTAATGATGAAAGATGATCTGAACCACGCCGGCATGAACTTTCAATCAATGGTTATGACTGAAGAGGATCTTAAGACTATAAATGTGCTTTGATTACTAAAATGTGATCTTTCTTTGTAGATCGACCAGATTATTGATCCCGTCTCTGATTCAACCTACAAGGAGATATGGATGGCAACCGCAAAGGTTGGAAACGTGATTACAGAGAGAAATTTATATTTTCACTTACCAGATATAACCAGTGAGCTTATTTATCCCAACGCAGACAAACACAATGATATACCAGGATGTCTTCTCTTGTGTGCCCAATGATCTCATCCATTCAAGGTACAATTCCGGTCTATCTTTTCTTTCTTCACCTTTGGCCACTATCATTATTCCTTTTGAAACGAAAAGATTCCGGATTATGATTAATCCATGGCATTGGATCGTAAAATCTCTTGAATATATACGCAGAATGGCCTTCAGACAAAGCCTATCGTATTGGAAAGAGAAGCTGGGACACACAACGATCGATTTGGGAATAGCACCAGAGAAGCTGGAGTCTTACCACAATGGAGACATCAAGAGAAGCGATCCAATGGACAGACTAAAGGCGATAAAAGGACATCTCGTCTCTTTCCCTTTAGATTTCATGTGCAAAGAAGATCTAAGACCGGTCTTCAATGAGAGTGAATACTACGCCTCCCCTCAAGTCTTCCATTGAGATCATTACATCAATTCTTGACTGCTGGCTTATTCAGTGACAGCTCTCTACACGAAGAATACTTCATTGCTACCTTTAACCATTTTCATCTCATATGTTTATGAGAAAGAATTAAAGATGTTTGTATAGCGATATGATATGTGCAAACAGAGGAGGAAACTGAGAAGGGAAGCCATTTTGCTAGTTTTTGGTTTCTCTCTTCCGAGGTAAAGTAAAAAAAGAAAAGAAACAGGTCATTTTCTAAGTCAAATATTGGCTTACTATCTATAACAGTGAATGTGTCACCCCACACAGACACATATGATTTGTAATTATGCGAAAAAAGACTGAATAATATAATGTCGGTGTCGAGATCCACGAGGTGCCATGTGAATATGAAAATATGATGTGACAATGAGTTTGGGTCTTATCTTTGTTTGTCTCTGAGTCAAACAACTCCATCTTTACCACTTGCATCTCCTTTGTTGTGTCGTATTTTGTTCACAACCTGTTTGTATCTATTTATCTCAAGTCTCAACTGACAACAAAAAAACTTAAATGAAAAGTAATACATAGCATGTGGAGGATTTGGTGATCAAATATTAATCCACACATGCAATATACGAAAAGTTAACTTTTTGTTCGGTTCTGAAAGTAATGAAACCAAAAGCAAGAGAAAAATCAGTTTAGTTAGGAGTTCTATTTAACAAATTTCAACATTAATCTTTTTCAGAAAAAGATTAAAATCAAAGAAAGCAAAACGGACAGAGTTTTGTAACTTGGTTCGGGTACATGTTTACATGATCTTATTTCATAGTTTCCCAAGTAAGAAATAGATTTGGTTTGCTAGTTACATTTGCGACCATGCATTTAGCATATTCCATCTAGTGAAAATTAATTAATATTATCTATTTCTATTTTTTATCTTTTATTTCACTATCTTATTTCTACCACCCACCCAAGCTAGACCGCCATCTTAACTAATAATTAATCAAACTTAAGAGTCGTAAGCACTGATATCTATGGATTACCTAAGAAATCTATAGTGGACATGTATAAAATCTAACATATGCACTAGGGACATCCATATCTTAGGCACATATGTATGGTTAAAGACAATTAAAAAAAACAACCTTACACGTAAATACCTTATACACACGTAAAATTTGCATACGAGCCAATGTCTTTCTTGTATATGTATGTATTGATATTTTTTTCTCTTTTTCATTCTTTGTTAAGGGAAATATATACTTATCTTATATGACCCCTAAACGGCTAAACGATATAAAAACAACGTTAAAAATCTTATTATGGTGCATGGCTTGCTTATAATTGTTTAGCTATTTTTAGGTTATTAGTAGTCGCAGCATAAAAACGGTATGTCAACAAATTTCATGGTAGATCTAGATTACGACCTCAAAACTCGTTTATACAAAGTATACAACGTTTCTACAATTTATATTAATTAGTTTTTTGTGAGTATGCATATATATCGTAACTATGTCGGGTTTTATATTATTACATTTAAAATGATAGGAACTTATCATTTGACAAGGTGTAACAAAAATAATAATTATAAAGATGAGAGTTGTTTCGGATCAAAGGCACTTACCATTAGCTTTTAGATTCGAGAGCCTCTCACAGCCACACCTTTTTTTGGACTAGTCCTTATTGTTTAACAAACCCCACATGATATCCTTTTATATTTACACCACTTTCGTTAATTTATTAACTTTCTTCCACATCCACATTTAAATTTGATCTAGACATTTTCTTATATTAAACTATATACATCTCTATCCTAATGAGGTATTAACTAGCTATAGTTTATTCATTTGTCGGTCTTAAGCTTTATTATTTGTCATGGCAAGAAAAAGAAAACTTTGATTGGTTATTCATTGTGGTTGTTGTAACGCTTTTTTTTGTTTGTGTTATTTGACCCCAAACATAAATAATTCTTCATTTTCTTGCGCGTTTTATGATTGCGTTGAAATAACATCTTCACTCGCCAAACACTCCAGTAATACCCATTTTTCCAACATATACACTTCTAATCATACCCACAAACATACACACGTTTTAATCTGCAGCTTCAAGGATATGTTGCCTTCTTTAATTGAATCTTATTTACCAATGGAGAATACGTATACATTTCCTTAGACTAAAAAAATATATAAACCCTTTTGTTAATTATAACATTCAAGTATTCAACTATAACTTCTTAAATAAAAAAATTCGTCAACTTTATTCATAACATATATACGTGTCCTTGTCGACATGCAAAAAGAATGTATATGTGCATTTGTACGTGTATATATGTATTAAAATAAAAGGCTTAGAATAGTCGAAGGAGAGAAAGCGAAAGATGATGATGAGTCATAGAGACAATTCACCAGCTTATAAGTAGTAAATCCACCAAAAGGAAAATATATTCAACAGAGAAACTCCGATCAAGAATATTCATATCAGAGAAGAAAAAGTAAATTCCTATTAAACTTCTGATTCTCTTTTTTCTTTTTGTTCTGCTTTTCATTTGCTTTTTGGATATCTTTTTACAGTAGTTATAACTTATAAATGAAGTTCGTAAATATATTGTAGGATCATAAGAGAATCAAAGAATGGTGCTTTTACCAGCGTTTTTGGACGGATTAGCGAGAACTGTATCGACGAAGAAAGGTAAAAAACTATCGGAAGATGAAGATGGAGGGAGAGAGATCGCAAAATCGATGATTAAAGATTCGAAGAAGAACTCGACGTTGCTCGGTACTTCAGGCTTTGTTAGCTCCGAAAGTTCTAAGAGGTTTACCTCTATTTGTTCTAATAGAGGTGAGAAAGGAATCAACCAAGATCGTGCAATTGTTTGGGAGGTACACTTTATATAAATACTAGCTATATGTTAGGTAATTCGTCTTTCCATGAAACGTATTATGATATCTACAAATTATTGACGAACTTATATGTTAGAAATGGAATCATCACATGCATGTAGTTACTAATTAATTGTGTTTATAAGATTTGTTGTGAAATTTAAACTGTTTTTATGTATTTATATTACATAATATATAGGGATTTGGGTGCCAAGAAGACATAACATTTTGTGGGATGTTTGATGGACATGGACCATGGGGACATGTGATAGCCAAAAGAGTAAAAAAATCATTTCCATCTTCTCTGCTTTGCCAATGGCAACAAACTCTTGCCTCCTTATCATCCTCGCCGGAATGTTCCTCTCCGTTTGATCTTTGGAAGCAAGCTTGCCTGAAAACATTCTCCATCATCGATCTTGATCTCAAGATCAGTCCTTCCATTGATTCTTACTGTAGCGGCTGCACCGCTCTCACCGCTGTTTTGCAGGTAACATACATACATATGTTCATAATAGTACTGAACACCTTTAGCAAAAAACAAAAATACATAAGTTCTTGTAACCATATTATAACTTTTCATTTTATGGTGTATAGATAATATTTTGTGAGTATTTATAATGTTTCATTTGAAAGATGCTAAATGATAAAGTTTGATTTTGTCTTTTTAAGGGTGATCATCTCGTTATAGCAAATGCGGGTGACTCACGAGCAGTAATAGCAACAACTTCTGATGATGGAAACGGTTTAGTCCCGGTTCAGCTCTCGGTAGACTTTAAACCAAACATTCCCGGTAGAGTTCTAGAAGCCTTTCCATATTTTACAGTTACTTTTACTCAGATGAAATGACGAATTAACAATTGGTATGTGATAATTTCCGGTTAAAACAGAGGAAGCAGAACGGATAAAACAATCGGATGGACGATTGTTCTGCCTAGACGATGAACCGGGAGTGTACCGGGTGGGTATGCCTAATGGAGGATCACTCGGTTTAGCTGTTTCAAGAGCGTTTGGAGATTACTGCCTTAAAGACTTCGGTTTAGTCTCTGAACCGGAAGTAACATACCGAAAGATAACCGACAAGGACCAGTTTCTAATCTTGGCCACCGATGGGGTGATATATCAAACTTACTCAGCATTTAAATCAAAATCAAGATTGATAAATCATATAATTGTGTAATGAACTAATGATGTATGTATGTATATGTAGATGTGGGATGTGATGACGAATAATGAGGCAGTGGAGATAGTAAGAGGAGTTAAAGAGAGAAGAAAGAGCGCAAAGAGATTGGTAGAGAGAGCTGTGACGCTTTGGCGTAGGAAGAGAAGAAGCATCGCCATGGATGATATTTCTGTTCTCTGTCTCTTCTTTCGTCCTTCTTAGTTTAACTCTTCTTTAACCTCTCTATTACTTATATACATTTATCAATGTATTTTGGGCGTCATTGAACAACAAAAATGTGATACATATACATTTTTACATAGAATAATAGATGTTGTGAGGAGTGATTGAGAATGGAGAGATAGGTGAGTAAAGAGTTTTATAATGGTTTTGTTTGTAAGTACGACATGTAATGGTTCATATATTGATCAAAGTTTGGACCTTGATCTTGATTATGATTTCTATAGAAGACAAATTTCTAAAATCTCAATTCTAAAAACTAAACTATATGCTGGTCCTGAATAAATCCAATCAAAATCATAACTCAAGACTTGAATAAACAATTTTAAAAGAAAAAACTATTTCATATATAATATCCAACATTGATGAGTTTTGTGACAAGGATTAGTTTTCAGTTTTGTCATAAAGAGGATTTGCTTCTACCCTTTATAGTGACAAAAGGACAAAATTTGCCATAATATTCGCAATTCTGAAAGCCAAGTGAGGCCGTTGCATCATTCAGGTTTCTTGGTTGCTGAGATCTTCAGAGTACCTTCATTCACCAACACCTGAAGCTCTGTTTTAGCCATCTCACGAACTTGAACATCTTCAGTCTCTACGAAAGCAGATAGTATCTTTGAACTGCCAAAAAAAAAAAAAAAAA
>Ga0041059_1000544_pt1 | contig 28996 bp, 39 predicted proteins | sample AraColnosormetaG_FD_56232 | JGI IMG/M metagenome (GOLD analysis project Ga0041059, IMG submission 56232) | Arabidopsis roots microbial communities from North Carolina, USA - Col MF nosort | ecosystem: Host-associated > Plants > Roots > Unclassified | place: USA: North Carolina | collected... | reverse complement strand
TTTTTTTTGTAAAGACGCGACGAAAAAAGACCGTGTTGGATAAGGAAAGAGAAGAATCCTAGTTGGATCCGAGTTAGTCCAAAAGTTGAAATTTTCCAATTTGTTGTTGTTTTAAAAGCGCGTGTGAACAAACGCGAGTTTGACCTAATTTTCTCAATCGGTTTATTGGTTTAGCGTGAGATGTGGCGATTTGACAAAGACGAGATGACCTTACATTGTTTTTTTAGGTTGGACTTTGGTGAACATAATTTTTCATCTATCATCTAATTAATTAATGGTAAGTTGGTAACCTTTTTATAGAAGAGGAATGGATTTTGAATTGGTTGTGTTTTTTTATAGGTAATTGTTATTCTGATGTAGGATTTAGGGGTGGAAGATATTCAGGTTTTGTGTTTTGGTTTGTGAAAACTAGGTTTGGGCACGAAGCGGATATCCGAAAAAATTATAATATTTGTTATTCGATTCGTTTTAACCGAATACTTGATTTTATAATTTGCTTTGATTCGAAAATTTCTAAATATCCGGAATTTCGAATATCCGGATTTTTTTTTTAAATATTTGCGGATATCCGCTTTGATAAATATATATATTAAAAAAATCTATAAACTATAGTCTAAATAGACTTTTGTTTGGTTTCTTTTGGTGTCGATTAGGTCATTTGCTTCGTTAGGAAAACAAATAAACTCAACCAAAATTAGGCCATTTGTTTGCTTGGTAAAAATAATTTAACTTGGAACTTAAAAAAAGTAAAGGGCAAGGTCAAAAAAGCAAAATAAAGGCTAACTCAATTTTTTAAACAAATGTTTGACTACTTTGCGACGAATAGACGACGACGCATCCTTCAAAAGTTAAAACGTTGCAGATTAACAACGAGAGATCTTTGTCGGTGAACAGTTTCAAATATTGCGATTACACACCACTATTGAATAGTGACTAGTTGTCTTCTTTTGTTTTCTTCATCATAGTGACTAGTTGTCTAGTATGATCTTTGGAGAACTATCTAGTTTATACTTTATAGTAATGCAGAAAATGTTTATTGACTTTTAATTGAAAAATGTTCATTTATTGTTTTTTTTATTGCAATTCATACCAAATATTTATGAGAACACTATTATTGACTTTTCAAAAGTCTTACCGTAGAGTTAGCTAATACGAATTAAACATGAACAAACCTATAGACCAGATCATTCAAGTTACTCAGCTACAATATATATTTGCTGAAAATTTCAACTACAACCTTTGAATAATATATTATCTTTTTAGCTCGTTACACTGCTTGTAGGATTCATCATTGAACCGGAAGTGTGAATTCTGATTACTTGATCTGTTGATGGTTTTTATTAATGGATTTTGTTTGAATAGTTTCATCTTTTTTTGCTCAAGAATTTTTCATATATTACATCCAACAACCAACACCTTGGCAAACTTTATTTATGCGACGAAATTGTTGAGCCTAGAATTGTAACATAATGTTAAGTTAAAGGCAAAAGAAAAGAAAAAAAGTTCCACTTATCTTTCTTTCATTTGCTTAGATGCCATTTTTTATTTTTTATTTTTTTATTTTTTTATTTTTTTGGTGAAACACCAATTTATTATAATAAAATTATCTTTCAAAGAACCATGAAACTAGGCCACTTCATCAAGTAGGGTAACCTTTACCTAATCTCGCTTTTGGTTTGGTTCAAACTCCAAACTCTTTATTTATGTTAATTAATAGGTTCTTAATTTTAAAAAATTAAGATCTACTTAATAGATGGTTGTTTACTTTGAATTCGATTTTCAGAAGTACTTGTCTGATTTGATATAACTTCAAAATAAGTTAAATCTAAATTAAAACCAAATCTAAATTTTGTTAACCGGACCGAAACCCTTGCATCTAGCCAGAACCGGAGAAATATGAACACAAAATCGGAGAATCCAAGAAATATATAATTAGATCAAATCGATCAATATCAAAATTCCAAAACGTATTCACAATCACATGTTATAATGAATTAATAAAATAAATAAAAATATAAGAAACTCAGATTCTAAGTTTCTGATCTTGAAGCCAAGAACCAAGAACGAATCAAATCAAGAACGGACTATTGTTTCGAAGCAGTGAAGACCATCAAGCTCCAAAGCAAACCTCGGAATCTTCTGCACCAAACCTATCTTCTTGCTACTTGCGTTTGCCTTCTCCTGCGTTTGTGTTTGCGGCGCGGCGGCAGGTTTGGTTGTTGCGGTAGTAGCAGTAAACGAAGAAGCCATAAGGTTCTTTCCCATGACCTCTGCGAAGAGAGCGTCGAAGGCACTGAACATAGAATTCATGATCAAATAGAAAAGAAAAGAAGAGACTTTGAAATTTCTAGAGAAAGAGAGAGAGAGATGTTTTAGAACTTTAGAAAGATCTTTGTGTGTTCTTATTTAGAATGACGAAGAAGGTTTTGTTTATATATACAACGAGACCGTGTTGAATAAATAAAGGAAAGCGTGAAGAATTTGAGTGGCTTTTTTTCTTCTACGTTCCAATTTCCAAGTTGCTTCTTTGGTACGTGAGATGTCACGCGCTTAGATTTTTTTCCATTTTCCTCTTGTTTATGTCTTTTTCGTTAGCGTGAAAGTCATGACAATTTGCAAAACTTGGGAGATAGGAAATGTCAGATACTACATGATAGAGTCATGTACAAGTAATTCACATGGTTTTTTCCCCGTATTTAACGGTAATCATACAAATATTGACAATCACCGAAAAGTTTTGAAAGTTCTAGAAGAGAATCAATCCAACCAAGTTATAGAATTCGTTTCTTTACGTGTAATCTATCTAGTTGAAACTTTCAAAAGAAATAGCGGTGGCTTTTCATTAAAAAAATATTTGTGATTATAAAAATTATTAAGGGTGGAAATTGAGAACTTCGGTTAGGTTCGGTTTGAAAATTCGGAAACAAAGGTTTGTTCGGTTAAAGAAAAATCTAGCCGAAGTTAAACCGAATTCAAACCTTTGGATCAGTTTGGTTTGGAAGTGACGAACACTGCGTTCAGTTCATGTAACAATATGGGGTTCTAAATTGAAACCGGAACCAAATTACCGAAATTCCGGTTTGGTCTGATTCGGTAACTTTGCTTCGGTATAATTATCCAAGCCAAAAAAAGAGGAGATAAATCATAAATGTATGTTGAGCGTGGAAGACACGCGCTGAAGATAGAGAAGCTGATCAGCCTAATCTTGGGGTCCAAGTTGGGTTGAATTGAATTGTGTAGATAGGCAATGGAGTTGGAGGGTCGATATTGAATTGAATCTTATTTTGTTGCCTTCTGTTTTCCAAGTAGGAGGGGTCCCATTCACATGGCTTTTCCTTCTCTTGTTTAGACATGTGACCATGTCGTAAGACTAAAGTTCTTTGCGTCTTTTAAAACCCTCGAAAACTAAATAAAAAAAGTTTATTGAACGTTGGGTCATTGTTGGAACGTTTTGATTCACCGGGACATGAGATGTGGTTCGATCCATTTCTGTATTTTTAAATAGGTTTATTGGTATCCGCATTTAAGCGTGAAGGACAAGGATGGTGTGCTATTTGATAATCTGACTCAACCGAACATGTTAACTCATGTTGTGTTTGTATTTTGGTATTTTTGTGTTTCGTTTTGATCTGCTTGAAGATAAAATCATGTGATTTATCAAATATATATTACTACTTTCAGCTAAGCCAAAATATTCATATATAGTTCAAATATATATATTTAAGAGAAAAAAAAACTTGGGTAAGCCTAGGTGTTGGTTTTAGTGCATGTGTTTCTTACTTTTTCGTCTAAGTGCAAGAAACTCTCTAGTAAAACCATACAAGAAAAGAGAAGAAAATTTAAACGCGAGACAAAGCAAAGAGTTTTAATGTTTAAAAAAACTCAGAAGACTCAAAATGGTTAAGACATGACAAGGGGCACATCAAGTAACAAAAGAGGACAAATTAAGCTCTTTAAGTTGCCTCCAAAATCTCTTATAAAGTTGCCTCCAAAGTTCGATAGGCTCTCTTTGGCCCAAAGCCCAGTCTTGTATATATAGGGTTACAAGATGAGTGACAATATGTTGATTGAGGAGATTAAAAGTGATTTCCTGAGGTTAATAGCAGATCTTGAAAACCTTAAGGCATCAATCTCACACAAAGATTAAGCCATCATACTCATGGCTTTACCAAAGACGTATGACTTGACATGTAACTTACACATTTCTTTATATGTCAATAAATACACGCACCAGAAGTCAACAACTAAACCCATAAGTGTAGCTTTAACTTACACATCAACTAAAAGAGATTAGGGTTTAAATTAATTGATGGTGTTAATCTTGAGATAATAATTGTCTATGGGTTTAAGCACATGGGAAGCCTCCTCCTCAATGAACTTTAACTGTCCTTTCGTAAGATGCAAGTAAACCACCCAATCTCCGTTCCCGTCGTCCACCGGACTCGGCATCGGCATCACATATCCGGAGCTTCCCTCCCATGGGAAATGGTATGACCCAAAAACCGGTAAGCCCCAACCGAAATCAACCTTGTTCACCGGAAAACTCCTCCCGGAGGAGACCACAAAAGCTGGTCCATCGTCGGTTCCCGTACTATAGATCCTCGACACTGCCGGTATCGGGCGGTGAATCTCAACCCAATCAATCAAGTTTAAGAAATGTTCTTTGGTCACTGCTTCTTCCAAGAATCTGTGAACTTCGTTGGTCACCCAAGACAATGGCTTGTCAATCAAGTCATCGATACTCTGTCCACCAAATGGGATGGAAAGAACGTTTCCAAAGTAAGTGTTGTCTTCTTTCTCCATAAGTCTTCTCCTTCCGTCGACAACAATACCCATTTTCGAGTTCTTGTTCGAAACTAGATCTCTTCCTGTGTGTTTCGCCACAAGTTTCCATAGAAACGCGCTGAACGACTCTAGTTTCGTCCTCTGACCATAACCAGTCTTGGGGGAGCTACCGCTTGCTAGAGTTTGGAGATCTTCCAACGCATTTTCTTTGATGTAATAGATACGGCTTGTGAGGATATTATCTAGGTCATTTGTTGTTTCTTGTGGAAGGGGCAAAGACGTGACAGGCATATACATCTTGTCTATAGATGAGTCGATAATCAGTGGTCGTCGCGGGTTTAGTATAGATCTCCGGAACGATGGGACAGAAGAGATTGGTGCATTGAATCTAGAGATCTCAGCCCAAGAAACAAGGAACATGTTCATGGAGAAAGCATCTGCAATTCGATGATCAAATGTGCATCCTACCACTATGCTCCCACATTTAAGTTGAGTTACCTAATTACACATACAAGTTAGTTAAGTCGTTATAAGAATATGTTTCTGAAACTGAATCGATGAAAGTATGATTTCGGTGTTATATTACCTGAATAGCTATAACTCCATGCTTCTTCTTCGGAACAAGCTTGGCGATACTTTCATCAGGATCATGCAAGTTAAGCTCCCGGAGCTCCACGTCAGCAACCGCCTCAAGGAAGTCTACGCCGCGGTTGTTGCAGAGAATCTCGGGTTCTCCAGAGGAGTTTTTCACGAGTTCACCGGCAAAGGCATAGTAGGAGACGAGAGCCTCAGCCAAAGACGCTTTTAGGGTTTCAGCCACGGATAAGAAATGACGTGGTTTCTTGTAGCAGAAGCAAACGCTGATTTGGACAGGAGGGAGGAGGAGGTCGAGGTTTGAAAGAGGAAGCCAATGGTCTTGGAGGGGAAGAGCAGCCGTGACTATCTGCTTCCTTATGGTGATCACGTGGAAACCACGTTCTTGCTCCGCTGCATCTTCCATGGTAGGATGTTGTTTTGTAGAGAAGATAAAAAGAAAAAGACTGTGGTGTGTTGGAAAGCTACTGTGTGAGTCAGAGAATTTATAAAAGATGTAAATGTGTAGGAGAGAAATTACGTGACTATTTCCATTTTACTTGGATATTTTTTTTTTCCTTTTAGCCACTAGTGGCCGGTTACTGTATAGTAGTACTGTGTGATAGTACCTTTTAATTTCGGCGAATACCCACCAATGAAGAAAATGACTTAAACGTTGCAACTTGCAAGGCTACTTGGAAACTGCAGATTTTGTGTAATACACTATTCCCACATATCTAGTACTATTTCTGAATTGTCACACATTTTCATTTAAGTAATTGATCTTATATCTCATTTTAAAAAAATAACTAAATTATGGAAATGATTGGAGTTATGTTCCAATGTTTGGTTGGAATCATAGAGATGATAATCACCACAACAACATCATCAGATCCTTGATGATTCCTTGACTCCTTTGGTTTTGGCTAGCTCAAGTGGTATCCTCTCGGCTACATGTCCAAATCTTAACAATAATTTATTGTTCCGGTAAGGTTTACTTCAATATGGTATTATAAGAGAGCATCGAATTCGGATAATAATTAGTTCCGAGTTTATTTTTTTTTCATATCCGAATTTATTTTTTTTATGGTGACATTTTTTCTTCTGACTATGGATTTATTAGATTGTCAGTATGATTATGGTTTTTAATATTATAGACTTGTGAGACATGAATAAACATGGTTTTAAAAAATAATATGATGGAATTTCTGTTAAAAAATAAAGACTTAGTTTTAAATTTATGTTAAAATGAAGAATTTGGACGGATGATCATGAGATTATAATATGAAAATATAAAATGTTCATTTCACGAATCATAATTTTGTGTCCGAATTTAAGAAATAAAAGTTAACGTCAAAATGGGCCAAAGACTATGTTCTTGTGGATGCGTGAAACTGTCTTGGAGAGATTGCAACATCATCACACGATCTCCTATGTTGCGACAAATCACTCCTAACCGTCCACAATAACCAAAAAATATAATCATGACATTAACTCCTTTCTAACATTCCAAGATTTGTTAAACAAATTACTACTTAAGATGTGACTAATGGAAATTAAATAACTTAAAGTAATTGAAAGGGAAGGAAAAATGATGGTGCATGAAAAAATTCTTGAAATAATTTATTTGGCTAGCCTCTGATATATGTGAATCTAAATTATACATATATACGCAAGAAACTTGAAAATTATGCAATCACATTGACATTATCAATTTAAACTTAAAAATTGCTATTTAGTAATAATCAGTGGTTAAGCTTACACAAAACTAAATAAATAAAACATGACAAAAATTCTCGACCGTGAATTTTAACAAATGGGCCAAGAAAAATGTCGTCCAACGGTACGTTCATGAGGATGCACGACGACAACAGAAACACTTGTGTAAGCATAGGACCCACTAAAAGAGTCCCAGTTTCCCAAAACCAACAAATCTCAGCCGTCGATTCTTAGCCACTCGGACCAAAACGTACGCATCAAAATATCGTCCTCCCAAAGTATAACCTCAAGATTCTCACATATTCTCAGGCAATGCCATTGAGTATTTGAGTATTGACCCTCATCATGTGATTGAAAATCGCCACTCAACAACTATAACAACGCCACGTGTCACTCGTGTCAGTCCAAGCCTCCACTCTTCTTCTTCTCTACATAACTGACCATTCTTCTCCTCTGCTCTCTTCACTTTCTCATCTCCTCCATTGGCTCTTATTTCCTCAGTTGCCGTGAAAATCTGTGAGCTTTTTCTTCTGTTTAATGTAAAATTTGTCAAAGATTGTATCTTTCTATTTAAAGTATCGATTTTGATTGTTCATCTGTTGAATCCAGGTAAACGGGTAGTTCATAATGGCAACTGTGACTGCTTCTTCTAACTTTGTGTCAAGAACTTCACTTTTCAACAATCATGGTGCTTCTTCATGCTCTGATGTCGCTCAGATTACCTTAAAAGGCCAATCCTTGACTCATTGTGGGTTAAGGTCATTCAACATGGTGGATAACCTTCAGAGGAGATCTCAAGCTAAACCTGTTTCTGCTAAATCCTCAAAGAGATCTTCTAAAGTTAAGACTGCTGGTAAGATTGTGTGTGAGAAAGGAATGTCTGTGATTTTTATTGGAGCTGAAGTTGGTCCATGGAGTAAAACTGGTGGTCTTGGTGATGTTCTCGGTGGTCTACCTCCAGCTCTTGCTGTAAGTTCATATAAACATTAGCTTGATTTGAGGTCTTTACTTGTTTTTTGATGAACCTACATGTTATGACTTTTGTTAGGCTAGAGGCCACCGTGTGATGACAATTTGTCCTCGGTATGACCAATATAAAGATGCTTGGGACACTTGTGTTGTGGTTCAGGTATAATTCTCTCAAGTTTCTTTTGCTCTGTATGGACCTTGATGAATTTTGGATGCTTAGGTAAGTCATCTTGGAATGTTATTTGATGCAGATCAAAGTTGGGGATAAAGTTGAGAATGTTCGTTTCTTCCATTGCTACAAACGAGGAGTTGATCGTGTCTTTGTTGACCATCCAATCTTTCTTGCTAAGGTCTGTTTATATTGGTTAGATAATCACAAGGGTGTATTGTACTTTGAGCTAATGAGGAATGGTAATAATGCAGGTTGTGGGCAAAACAGGATCCAAAATCTATGGTCCTATAACTGGAGTAGACTACAATGACAACCAACTCCGGTTCAGTTTGTTGTGTCAGGTAACACTCTTTCCTCTTACTTCTGTAGTTACAGTTGTGTTGTTTCTGAATCGTGGGTTCTCATTTGATTGAAACATGTAGCCTACAGAGATTAAATTCATAAATAATGCAGAATCTGTGTTTGAATAGCGTACAAGCATGAGCAATAACTTGATTTACTTTGATCGTTGGTAGGCTGCTCTTGAGGCACCACAGGTTCTGAACCTGAACAGCAGCAAGTACTTCTCTGGACCATATGGTAAGAAAATGATTTCTCAATTCTTAATTAAAATGGTTTCTAAAAAATAAAACTTCAATTTTTGAAAAGTAACAAAGCCTATCTCTCTGATGTTATAGGTGAAGATGTAGTCTTTGTTGCCAATGACTGGCACACTGCTCTACTTCCATGTTACCTCAAATCTATGTATCAATCCCGCGGAGTCTACATGAATGCAAAGGTATAGATATAATTTTTGTTCCTTCATCATGTTAATTAGCTATTCATCTTAAAGTAGCAAACATTACCAAATCTTGAACTGAAACTCTAGCTTTGATACTTTTTACAATGAATATCAAAATATTTTACTTTTTTTTAGGTGGTCTTCTGCATTCACAACATAGCCTACCAGGGAAGATTTGCCTTTGATGACTATTCCCTTCTCAACTTGCCCATCAGCTTTAAAAGTTCTTTCGACTTCATGGACGGGTACTGGTTTCTCTGAAGAACAGATCATTACACCATTTTGTCTCATGTTTCAATCTTAATTTACTGTAACTTCTTGTTCCATTTTCAGGTATGAAAAGCCAGTAAAAGGACGGAAAATTAACTGGATGAAGGCTGCAATTCTGGAAGCTCACCGTGTCTTAACAGTTAGTCCATACTACGCTCAAGAACTCATCTCTGGAGTTGATAGAGGCGTGGAATTGCATAAATATCTTCGAATGAAAACAGTTTCCGGAATTATTAATGGAATGGATGTTCAAGAATGGAACCCGTCTACTGACAAGTACATCGATATCAAATACGATATTACCACTGTAAGATTTCTCTTGAAGATCAGTGCATTAGGACAGAAGAAGTTGCGGGAAATCTTTACCGATCTTGCTACTTGTTTTTACAGGTTACAGATGCTAAACCATTGATCAAAGAAGCACTTCAGGCTGCTGTTGGACTTCCCGTGGACAGGGATGTCCCGGTTATCGGTTTCATAGGGAGATTGGAGGAGCAGAAGGGTTCTGATATTCTAGTGGAAGCTATTTCCAAGTTCATGGGGCTCAATGTTCAGATGGTTATCCTTGTGAGTACACTAAGCAGTGAACTTGTGATCATAACGTCTTTAGGATCACAAAGTTATTGATTCTTGTCTGATGTTTTTCACAGGGGACTGGAAAGAAGAAGATGGAGGCTCAGATTCTTGAACTAGAAGAGAAGTTCCCAGGGAAGGCGGTTGGAGTGGCGAAATTCAACGTGCCATTGGCTCATATGATCACTGCTGGAGCTGACTTCATCATTGTCCCAAGCAGGTTTGAGCCGTGTGGTCTCATTCAGCTGCACGCAATGAGATATGGAACCGTCCCTATTGTGGCATCTACTGGTGGACTTGTGGACACTGTGAAAGATGGCTACACAGGTTTCCACATTGGAAGATTCAACGTCAAGGTAACTCAAAATCACCAGCTTTTCGCGCTTTTTCTACAACAGTTTCTTTCGACATGACAACAAATTGATCTAAAATGAGTTACCATTTTGCTTTGTTATATAGTGTGAAGTTGTGGATCCAGATGATGTGATAGCAACAGCAAAGGCTGTGACAAGAGCCGTTGCAGTATATGGAACATCCGCAATGCAAGAAATGGTCAAGAACTGCATGGACCAAGACTTCTCCTGGAAGGTCAGTGATTCAGTTCATTCTAAAGTTTGAAACTTTGTTTATATTGAGTTGTTGACATCAATCTTGATTTGATGTTATGCAGGGACCTGCGAGGTTGTGGGAGAAGGTACTATTGTCCCTTAATGTGGCGGGAAGTGAAGCCGGAACCGAGGGTGAAGAGATAGCTCCTCTGGCCAAGGAGAACGTAGCGACGCCGTGAGAATATGACTTTTGTTTTGTGTCAAAGTGGTTTGAAGAAAGCGTTGGGAAGTTAGGAGTAGGGAAGGTTGAGGAAAAGTAATGTATATTGGAAATGTTAGAGTCTAATATAATAATAAAAAAACTTTGTGAACACAATCAATCATATATAAGTTTATCATCACAATCAATAAAAAATGGTAGAATTTTACAGAATAGTTTCAATTTATTGTCACAATAATGTTTAACACATAAACACAATCAAACTAATAAGAAGATAAAATTTGAATGTAAGGAGGATATATGGAGGGAAAACGGTTAAGAAGAAGAAGAAACCGTTTCTTTTCTTGTTCGCTACGTCACAAATCTTGCTCAAATGCAAGATTCTTTACCTCTTTCACATTTCAGTTTAGATTTCTCGGGTTTATCTTCAAGTTTTGTGAATTGCTTAGGAGAGAAGTCAAAGAAGAGAGAAAGCCACGTCACTAAAACCCAAATCTTGGTCTAAAAACGATCTCACAAGTAAACAATCTCTGGTGATTTCTAGATGGACGACGAAGCCATGATCGCTGCCATTCAAGCTGGTGTTTGGTCAGAAGATCCTCTAACACAGCTTGCATGCACTACCGATATCAGGAAGCTTCTATCACAGAGTAAATCAAATCTATGGTTGACGGAAACTTACAGTTATTCTTTTTTGCTCTGCTGACGTGGAGGCGAAAACAGAGGCGACTAGGGTTTTTGCTTTCTCTTCACGCATGTTACCGTCGGCGGCTTCTTTAAGCCAGCCTGGCGGCTCGCCGGTGGCCGGATTAGGTGGTTCTCCTCCTCCAGTGATCGTTTCGAGTCAAGAGGTTGGTCAGAAGGAGAGGAACGCAGAAGAGATCTCAGCTACAGGCTCGGGAACAAGTGTAGGGGTAGGGGAAACTTATTCAAAAATCAATCAGGAAGCATCGTCCATTCAAGGGAAAAGGAATCAGATCGGGAAGCCATCTTGGGTCAACGTTGCAAAAAAACATATCTTCTCTCAGCAAAAGTTTGTGGTATCAGAGATAGATGGTAAGGAGAAGGTAGTAGTTCCAAAGGATGTGTTTGCAGGTGCAAAACCTCTATGGGAAGATTTCTTGATTGGAAAGTTTCTGAATACTAAGGCCCCTCACGTGGGGAAAATCCATATGATTGTGAACAAGATTTGGAGATTGGGAGACCGTTCTTCACTTATAGATGTGTTTGAAGTTAATCAGTCTACAGTGAAGTTTCGTATAAGAAACGAAGGTATGAGGCAGAGGATTTTGAATAGAGGAATGTGGAACATCACGGATATCCCTATGATAGTATCAAAGTGGACCCCTTTTGCAGAGGAGGCTCAGCCGGCGATGAAATCAATACCTTTATGGGTCACTCTCACCAATGTCCCACCAATGATGTTTACAGACAAGGGGTTGGAGTTTCTAGCAAGTGCAGTTGGTAAACCAATCCGTCTACATCCTAAAACAGATGTGTGCGTCTGTTTTGATGAAGCTCAGATTATGGTAGAGGCTGACTTAACGAAAGAATTACTAAAGGAGTACAACTTTACAGGAGAAGAGGAAGGTGAGCTAGACTCTGTCATTAAGTACTCTTACCCATGGTTACCACCAAGGTGTGGCTGCTGTAAAAAATGGGGTCATCTACGTGAAACTTGTCTTTCTCCGGAGAACAAGTCCACTCTGGATACCTCAGCCCTGGATTTGTTGAAAGTTAATGACGTAGTGACAAACATGGACACATCTCCAGGTCTGCAAATTGTTTCAGAACAGCCTGCACATGTAGAGTGTGATTTGCAGCTTCAAGAAAAGGATCTAGCGGCAAAAAGTAGTGATGGTGCACAAATAGAAGCGGTATGAATTAATAATAAGATGGATGAGGGTTGGATCACGCCGGCTAATACAGGACGTAGTCCGGGGAAAACAGAGGGTCTTAAGTACGGTGAGGTTTCTATCCTCTCTAACTCGTTCTCTGCCTTGGGTGAAGAGGAAGTTATGGGAGCAGTAGAAGCAACAGAGGAGGTAGCGGAAAAGGTAGACCAGGAGCCTGCTTTGGTTGTGACAGATACAAGAATTACGATTTCAAGGGAGGTTGAGGACACGGAGCTCTTAACTCGAGGAGATAAGGAGGTCCTTTTGCGTTCGTCTTTACCTCGTGCATCTAAAACTGCTCATAAAGCGATCCCACATAACTCTTCTCATTCAGCAAGGGGTCCCCCTAAAGATCAGACCAAGAAACCCCCTCTTAAACGTTGTTAATGTCGGGGTTCTCATGGAATGTTAGAGGGTTAAATAAGTCATCAAAGCATTCTGTAATAAAGAAGTGGGTGAAGGAAACGCCTTTTCAGTTTGGATGTCTTTTAGAGACAAGGGTTAAGGAGCATAAAGCAGAAAGTTTGCAGAGTAAATTGTTTAAGGATTGGTCGATCATAACAAATTATGAACACAATTCAAGAGGCCGCATTTGGGTTATGTGGCGTAGTAGTACAAGGCTTAGTCCCTTTTATAAGAGTGCTCAGTTGGTAACCTGCTCGGTTAAGCTTGACAACCATCAAGAAGAATTCTTTTGTTCTTTTGTGTACGCTATGAACACTGCAGAAGATCGTAAGATTTTGTGGCAGGAACTGAAAGACCATTCTGATTCACCTATTATTCGGAAACGACCGTGGATAATTTTTGGAGATTTCAATGAAACTTTGGATATCGAAGAGCACTCTCTTGCGGATAGTTATCCTGTGGTCACTGCAGGTATGAAGGATTTTCAACAAACGGTGAGCTATTGTTCGATAACTGATATGGCTTCGCAGGGTCCACTTTTTACGTGGTGTAACAAGCGAGAAAATGATCTCATAATGAAAAAACTGGACCGGGTGTTAATAAATGACGTTTGGCTGCAAACTTTCCCGCAATCCTATTCTACATTTGAGGCTGGAGGTTGTTCGGATCACTTGCGCGGACGAATAAACTTAAGAAGAGAAAAAGGGAGTCAGGCGAAAGGTCGAAAACCTTTCAAGTTCGTTAATGTCCTTGCAGAATTACATGAGTTCCAGCCAATGATAGATAACTATTGGAAGAATACTGAGTCGTTATTCTTGTCTACATCCACTCTTTTCCGGTTCAACAAGAAGCTAAAGGGTCTTAAGCCTGCGTTAAAGTTGCTCGCAAAAGACAGAATTGGTAACCTAGTGAAGAAATCAAAAGAAGCATATGAAGTTTTGTGTAAGAAACAAGAGGCAAACTTATCAAAACCCTTCATTGCAGAATATGGAAGCAGAGAATGCGGCTTATAACCGATGGGAGTTTGTGTCAGATCTAGAAGAAAAATATCTAAAACAAAAATCAAAGTTGCATTGGATGAAAGTGGGTGATAAGAACAACAAGACTTTTCATCGAGTTGTGGTAGCTAGGGAGACAAATGAATCAGATCAAGGAAATTCAATGTGCAGATGGTAGCATTGTAAAGGGTGATGAGATAAAAGTGGAGGCTGAGAGATTCTTTAGAGAATTTCTGCATTTTATCCCAGAGGACTATGCAGGCTGCGATGTTAGTGAGCTTCAGAACTTGCTACCTTTTCGTTGTTCTGAATCTGATCAAGAGCTGCTTACTCGTGAGGTGTCTGCGGAGGAGATACAGAGGGTTCTGTTTTCAATGCCGAAGGACAAATCTCCGGGACCAGATGGTTATACCACAGAGTTCTATAAGGCAACATGGGCTACCATAGGACTTGAATTCATTTTGGCAGTTCAATCTTTTTTTCTAAAAGGTTTCCTTCCAAAAGGAATAAACTCAACTATTTTAGCTCTGATTCCAAAGAAGCTAGAAGCTAAGGAAATGAAGGATTATAGACCTATTTCATGCTGCAACGTAATCTATAAGGTAATTTCTAAGATCATTGCTAACAGATTGAAAGTGCTTCTGCCAGAGTTTGTTGCGGGAAATCAGTCGGCGTTTGTAAAAGACAGATTACTCATCGAAAATCTGTTACTTGCTACGGAACTAGTCAAGGACTATTATAAAGATTAAGTCTCTACCCGTTGTGCTATTAAAATAGATATCTCGAAGGCGTTTGACTCGGTCCAATTGGCTTTTCTGCTGAATGTTTTATTGGCTATGAATTTTCCTGCGGTTTTTATACATTGGTTAAAACTGTGTATTACTACGGCCTCTTTTTCAGTCCAAGTAAATGGCGATCTCGCTGGTTATTTCCAAAGTGCAAGGGGTTTACGTCAGGGTTGCTCTCTCTCGCCATATCTGTTTGTCATAAGCATGGATGTCCTCTCAAAGATGTTGGATAAGGCTGCCGGAGCTCACAAGTTTGGTTTCCATCCTCATTGTCAACGTTTAAAGCTCACTCATCTAAGTTTTGCAGATGATTTGATGGTTCTAACGGATGGTAAGGTTAGATCCATATAGGGTATAGTGAAGGTTTTTGATGAGTTTTATAAGTACTCTGGGTTAAAAATAAGTATGGAGAAGTCGACAATGTATATGGCAGGAGTATCACCTTTAGTGAAAGCAGAGATTGCAGCTCTTTTCCCTTTTGATATAGGTCAATTGCCAGTTCGATACTTAGGTTTGCCTCTTGTTACTAAGAGACTCATGGCTGAGGATTATGATCCTCTTCTTGAGCAGATTAGGAAACGCATCGCGTCGTGGACTTCACGCTACCTCTCATATGCAGGTAGCTCAACTTGATTCAATCTATCCTCTGGAGTATTTGCAATTTCTGGCTAGGCGCTTTTCGTTTACCGAGACAGTGTATCCGAGAGATTGACAAGATTTGCTCCGCTTACCTATGGTCGGGTTTAGAACTGAGTTCAAAGAAGGCAAAGATATCGTGGGAAAAAGTTTGTAAGCCGAAAATAGAGGGGGGTTTGGGTTTGCGAAGCTTGACAAAAGCTAATGATGTTTGTTGTTTAAAGTTGGTCTGGCGAATCATTTCTAATAGCAAGTCTTTATGGGTTCAATGGGTCACCACATACCTTCTTAGGAGGAAGCATTTTTGGACATTGAAGCAGAATACAAATGCAGGCTCTTGGATTTGGAGAAAAATACTAAAGTACAGAGACAAGGCGAAATAATGTGTACAATGCATCATTCTCTACCAAAGAAACGTGGCACCATATCAGAGCTCCTTCTCCCACAGTCCCCTGGTACAACGGGGGTTGGTTCAATCACGCCACACCAAAGTTTTCGTTTTGTACTTGGCTCGCGGTCCAAGATAGGCTCTCAACAGGGGAGCATATGGTTAAATGGAACAGAGGAGAATCGGGTCTCTGTGTGTTTTGTACTAACACTATGGAAACTCGTGATCATTTGTTTTTCTCCTGCAACTATGTCTCGACAATTTGGGGTGACGTAGCTAAGAAGCTATGGAAGACCAGATTCACAAAGGAATGGCCACAAATTCTGGCCTATGTTTCAGACAAGTCATTACAGCGAGTCGATGGTTTCTTAATCCGGTATGTCTTTCAAGCTACAATACACACAGTTTGGAGAGAGAGGAATGGGCGTCGTCATGGAGAAACACCGAACACCACGTCACACTTGATAACTTGGATAGATAAGCAGGTGATCGAAGATATGACAAGGGCAACGTACAGCTCACTCTAAACATTCTCTAAACACCTTTAATTTCTAACTATTTTTTTTCTCAGCTTTTCTCATTTTGCTAAACGTTGCACGAGTTGTAAAAACGTTTTGTTTTTTTTTGAATATAATTTAACATTTTTTCAAAAAAAAAAGAAGAGTAAATCAAATCTCTCTTTTACTCTTTTTCTTGATCGATTTGAAAGATTCTTCATTCACTCGAATGTTTCTTATATTACATGTGCAGAAGATATGCGTAATGTTTCTTATATTACATGTGCAGAAGATATGCGTGGTCCTATCGAAACAGTGATACGATCTGGAGCTGTACATCGTCTCATTCAGTTTCTTCTCGATGAAAGTTTCCCTAAGCTTCAAGTTAGAAGAAAAATTTCCCCCATCAAGTTGATGTTTTTATTGATGATCAGTGTAATCTTTGATTCTGATATATATACAATGATTCAGGTGCACAACATAAAACAATTTGTCTATTTGCTATCTCACTAAACTAAACTGTTTTCCCCTGGTGATAACAGTCAGTAATCGATGCAAATTTGATTCCAACCTTGGTCAAACTGACTCAGAATGCTGAATTTGACATGAAGAAAGAATCTGTATGCGCAATTTCAAATGCGACCTTACTTGGTTCTCATGATCAAATCAAGTACGTCCCTGTCTTATTTCTTTCTTTTTGCACTTTCAACTTAACATGCTTATAGATGATCATCAAAGTCACAATCTCCATTTATTGGTGTGATTCAGATACATGGTGGAGCAGAGCTGCATCAAACCTTTATGTGATATCCTGTTTTGTCCAGATGTAAAAACCATCTTAAAGTGTCTGGATGGAATGGAAAACACATTGAAGGTTGGAGAGGCTGAAAAGAACGCAGGAGACGACGTGAGCTGGTATACTCGACTGATCGAAGCGGAAGGGCTAGATAAGATTTTGAACCTGCAAAGACACGAAAACATCGAGATCTACGACAAGGCTTTGAAGATTCTGCAGACTTACTGGCTTGAAGAGGATGATGAGGATATACAACAACCTCCAAGTTAATAATCTAGTTAAGTAACATCATTTGTTCAAATATCCTAAAAGATAAGAAAATTCTTTTGCTTATTTCTATTGGTACTTTTTTAACAATACCAGAGAAAACTTCCAAGCATAAACTGTGATACTAAACAGCTTCTGAATCTAATAATCCAAGAGAATAATTACAATGACTTGACTCTCTAATGGTTCACACAAAACCAAGCCTTTATGTCTCTTAACCTCTTGGATTTTTCGGTTCTCACCATAACAAAGGCCTCCCTGAACCTCCCATTGTTCCTATGATCACCCAAAACAAAGCACATAAAGCCCCAATGATCGATAAGCAAAAGAAACCTTTGTTCTTCTTCTTCTTCTTATCGTTGTTTCCTCCAGACTTGTTCCTCTTCACTGCTGAGTCACTATCCATAACAACAACATTATTACCTGTGCTTTTAGAAGTAAACCTGAAACGACCACCACTGGTTGACATTCTAACAAGGTTCAGCTTCACAAATGGATTCTCTGATGCATATGCTGGCTTTGCAGGAATGGATTCCAGGAAAGTCCATACACTAGAAGCAAACTTACTAGACTCGTCTTTTGACGGGTCATCTTCATTAGTTGTACTTATACCAGAAGGAACAGGGTTTAGGAATTCAGATGAATCACCTGTCAAGGGAATATGATTAGGATAAGAAGCCAGTCGCTTTCCTCACAATTAGATAGAATATTTAGTATGCGAGTGAAAAGAGGTATCTACAGGAAAATCTGTTAGTGCTTTCAAGTACCTGTACCAGGCGCCTCACCAAACCGGGTAACGGTAAGTCCGTCATTGTTTAGCTCCTGCACCCACGATGATCCATTGTTTATCTGTCTGGTATAGCTGTTACGGAGTGGCCAGTTACTAGCTTGGTTCTTCCCTGATTGCTGCTGGAACTGGTTATTATTGGCCTGGTAAGTCATTAAAGAAGTATTCACCTGAAGACTTTGTGCAAACCCATTTTTCAAATCACCACTAACAAAATCTAACTGAGGATTTGTCACTCCCAAATCAAGGAAATATGAATCAGCACCAACGAAATCATCATCATTCAGGAGACCAGAACCATCCTCGTTCCAGTTATTCTCCATGACTTCCACAGAAGTTGGTTCAGGTTCAGGTTCCATAAGATCATTGATTTCCAAATACATATCTTCCTCCAGGTTCTCCAGATTATACGTGTCTACATGAGAGTTCAGTCCAGACACCCCATTCTGCTGCAATGTTGGACCAGACTGATCTCTAACCTGACTCATCAGCTCTTCAATATCATTATCATCCAATTCAGATTGGTTAAGCCCTTTCCCCCATAAACTATTATCAACACTAGCCGAAACAACGAGCTGATTAGCAGGCTCATCAACATCATCATCATCATCTTCAGCCCATTCTTCTTCAATAAAAGGAGCTCCATATTGCTCACCATTCTTAGGACCAGACCCACTTTTCTTATAAATCTTGTAAAGAACATAAGCATCCTTAACATCTTCACCACCACACCTCTTGAGCTCCTCTTTGTGCAATGTATACTCATGCATCACCCAATTAGTCCGTTCGCCATTAGGTGCCCTGCCTCTATGGAAAACAAGAGTCTTCTTCTCTCCAACGGGTCTCGAATCACAATGAATGACTCTATCCTTCCCTGTTGCTTTCCAATAGCCACGTTCAGTAGCTCTACTTGACCTACTTCCATGTTTCCTATCCCTTAAGCTGAAAAAGAACCATTGACGATCTCTAGTCTTATACAACGCTTTCTCTACACAAAAAAAAAGAGTCCATTTTTAAAGTCAGAAGCTAAAAAAAAAAAAACCTTTAGAGTGTAAATCAATCAACCATACATACATATGTAACAATCATGCTTGTTCAAATTGAGCAATCTATGAATGAAACAGATAAAAATCGAAACTTGAAAACAGAGCAAAACATTCCAATTTTGAGGTAAACGAAAGCAAATCAAATGAATTAAAGAGTAAGGAGAAGATTTGAAATGAAGGGTACCAGGTAATTCCTCAGGATCAAACTTATAGACATCAGTCTCGCCGATTGCTTCGACTCTGAGTTTTTTCCGACGGATCTTTCTTTTGAGATAATAGACGACAAGTTCTTCGTCCGTCGGATGAAACCTAAAACCTGGAGCTAAACCTCCGTTCTCAACCGACAAGTCCATCACTTTTTTCTCTCTCGTTATCACAAAAAAAAAAACCCTAAAAAGTTTCGATTTTTCTGTACCAAATGGAAGAAGAGTCTTATTCTGCGGAAATATTTTATTTTTCATTTAATTTAATTGGTGTTTTTTCCTTGGAGAAGAAGGTTTGGCTTACAGAGACGACACGTAGCATCTTTGTTTGCGGAATTATTTTACTTTTCATTTCATTTAATTGTTATTTTCTTTTTCCTTCTGGAGAAGTAGAAGGTTTGGCTTCGAGAGACGTCGTTTTTTCGGGTCGGATACCCATTTAGATTCAAATCGGTATTCCAAATTTTCGGAATTTTGGATTTGAGATAGAAAATCTGTTTGGATATATTTTAGATTTTGGGTTCGGATTAAATGTTTTAATTTCTAATTCGGATTCATCAAAATTTCCAAAAATCAAATATTTCATAACTAAATATATTTAAACTACTCAAAAATATAAAGAATATATATATAAAAAACCCAAAACATTTTTTTAACCAAATTTATTCAAAAATAATTAACTATTTAAAATATTTTAAACATTCAAAAATCCGCATGTTTTGACACTTGATTATTAAAAATATAAATATTAATAATATATTATTACTATGTATTTAAATTGTAGATATGTTCCGATATCAGTTCGAATTCGATTTTTGGATTTTGAAATATAGAATTTGTTCATGTATTTTGAAATTTTGAATTTAGATTCGGATCAGATACTCGGATTCGAATATTATGCCTAACTCTAAACGACACGTAAGATTAGAAACTTGATTATAATAAGCGTGATATTTTATTTAGTAATAATAAATTCATCGGCCTACAAAAACTGTGGGTTTTTTTTTAGATGTCCATGATTTCTCCAAATGACTAGAACACAACCGAAGTATTTGAGAATTTTGTTGAGCTCTTGTATATACAGAAAATAACCCATTGGATGTGTTATTTGAGTTTAGTGTTATATTATATTTGAAAGATTTGACTATCTACCATTTATGTTGTATCTTTTCTTCAATTATATATTATAATATATATTTTTAAAGAGTACATAGTTATGTTTTTATTTTATTTTTTTAGAGATGGAGAGAAAGATGAAGCAGCATCATCATCAGATGTGAAAAAGATTGAGTTTACCTTGTTCTATATTAAGAGGTGTTTTAATGTTCTTGCGCAATTCTCTTTCAAATTGAAATGGTTTGTACTTTGTGCCATTACGATTGATATGCTCTACTGGTATCAAGGATTGAGATTGGAAAATTTTAGGTGTCATTATCAAATTGATTGCAAATGGAGAAGATTAGCTGTTTGTCAAAACTTATAGTATTACAATCATGTTCTATTTTTATTTTTCTTAATATCTAGAAGTTCAATAATGAAGATTTTATATTTTTTAGAAGTGAAATCCATATTAAGTTAAATTCATCTTTTTTAGAAAATAAATCATTTTCAACGTACGTCGAACACAATACTTTCATCTGAAAAATTTACCACTAGCTAACACCACGTTGATTACAATCGGGTTTTATTGTTGTATACAAACTATTTTACGTAAATTATGTGTTTTTTGATTAATGTTATGGTTGAACAAAAATGAATTTGTTCTTCGTTCAATACTTATTTAGATAACACCATGGTGAAAGAAATTGTAAAGTTTTTTTTGCTATTTTGGTGGGGTTTTGGCTTCTTTTATTTGGACTTTATTTTTTATTTTCTTTTGGTCTTAATTTCCAGAATTTCTTCATTCTCTGATGGTCTCTTGTACTTTTATTTGAAAATTTAAATTAAATTAAGGTGAGAAAATAAAAGATTACTCAATTTTAAAATAGCACTTAAAATGCTTTTCTCTTGTCTAAATATTTAAAGTTTCGCAAGAAACAATTTGTACCGAGAAAACTTACCGTTATAAAAAGTATATTATATTCAAAAAAAAAAATTGAGTTGAACCGAACGTGAAAGCTGTAAAGTTGTAAAGGCGACAACTACACCAAAGAAGGCTAATAATCGAAGAATATGTTCTTTGCAAAATAGACCAACGTTTTCAATATCCGAATGTAATAACATAAAATCATTAACTAAACCTATCTCTTTCTAAAACAGTATCTAATTTAGTAAGCAAATAAATATCTTACCTGCGACAAAAAATATATAAATATCTTGGTTGAAAAAATTCAATTATGAATATAGAGCAGGCCGACCTATGCCGGTGCAAAAGACACGTAAAGTCAGATGAGAGAAAGTTCAGAGCCGATCAAAACCGTCGATTTTGTAAACAATGCACATTCATCAACCTTTGTCAGTTTCCCAAAAAGTAAAATATAAAAAGAGATTAAATTTTCCATAGATTTTCAACTTTGCAAGCAGTGAATGAATCGTTCATGTGAAGCTAAAGCTACTTGTTTTTTGTTTACTTGCCTTTTCTTTTTCCTTACTTCTCTCTAGATTCGTTTCTATTGTTTTTCTCACATATATATGCATGCATTTTTCTAGTAATAATAACTCAAATTTATAACAAACTCAAAAATTCATATAAGTATAGAAAGTTGAGAATGAATTAGACACATGAACATTGAAACATAATTCCAGTTTTAACTTTAATTATAACTGTACTCTCCTGTCTCCATCACCTTAAATTGTGTAAGATTAAGATAATTGAGTTTTCTTGTAGTTTACTTCTTTTTAAAAAACAATTTATAATATACACACAAAACTACATCGAGATTCCCTCCTTAAATAACCGACTCAAAAAATATCCGAAATCAAAACGATTTAATAAAAAACCAAAATAGTAAGCAAAATAACGAATCACAATATCACATTCACACTACCTCAGCTTCCGACCACCTCCACTGTTAATAAACTCAAACCTCTGCAATTGTCTTCTTCTCTTCAACTCCATCATCTCCACCACCGGCATTCTCGCCGGAATCCAATGGAGCTTACCAGCTTCCATCGCTCTTCTCTCTTATTCCTCATCTCACTAACATTGATCATTCTCCCGACGACAACAACTTCAATCGGAGTAAACTACGGTCAAATCGGAGACAACCTCCCCTCCCCAACCGACGTAATCCCACTAATAAAATCAATCGGAGCAACAAAAGTAAAACTCTACGACGCAAATCCACAAATCCTCAAAGCTTTCTCCAACACCGGAATCGAATTCATCATCGGACTCGGCAACGAATACCTCTCCAAAATGAAAGATCCTTCAAAAGCCTTAACATGGATCAAACAAAACGTTACTCCATTTTTACCTGCGACTAACATCACATGCATAACTATCGGTAACGAAATCCTCGCTCTCAACGACTCTTCACTCACTACCAATCTCCTCCCAGCGATGCAAGGAGTTCACTCTGCTTTAATCACCGCCGGTCTCTCCGATCAAATCTCCGTCACCACCGCGCATTCTCTCTCGATCCTCAAATCCTCATTCCCACCTTCCGCCGGCGAGTTTCAACCGGATCTACTCGATTCGCTAACTCCGATCTTAGAATTTCACCGGAAAACTGATTCTCCGTTCTTAATCAACGCGTATCCTTTCTTCGCTTACAAAGGAAACCCTAAAGAAGTTCCTTTAGATTTCGTTCTGTTTCAACCTAATCAAGGAATCGTAGATCCGGCCACCGGTTTTCACTACGATAACATGTTGTTCGCTCAGATCGACGCTGTCTACTCTGCTTTAGCGGCGGCGGGGTTTAAATCGTTGAGAGTTGAGATATCGGAGACTGGGTGGCCATCGAAAGGTGACGACGATGAGGTCGGAGCTACGCCGGAGAATGCGAAGAGGTATAACGGAAACTTGATTAAGATGATGATGAGTGGTAAAAAGACTAAAACGCCCTTGAAGCCTAATAATGATCTAAGTATTTACGTTTTTGCCCTTTTTAATGAGAATTTGAAACCTGGTCCGACGTCGGAGAGGAATTATGGCTTGTTTAAACCTGATGGGACTCAGGCTTATTCACTTGGGTTTGCTTTAAACGATGTCGTGAGAGGTGCTAGTGGTGGTGGTACCGGTGGTGGGAATAGTAGTAGCGGTGGAGGAAGGGATAAGTCACCGGTGTTTCCGGTTTCTCCGGTGGCCCCGGATAGTGCGTCCACTGGTTATTTAGCAATTTCGGCTTCTCCGGTAACGGTAAGATTCTTCGAATTTTCTTTTTCGTTAAAGTTGATATCTTTTTTTTAAGTAAAGCATTAGATTCGTTTTTTCAACCTTAAGTCTAAAACTTTGTTATGCACTAAAATGTTATCCCATTTTTAAGAATAAAAAAAAACAATAAAAAAATTAGAGAAATGGTTCGTTCCAATATAAGTATTTGCAACAAAATGAATTTTGTTTCCTTATTGCAGGGGAAAAGAAAAGGGAAAGGGGCAATATTGTCATTGGTGGTGAGCATGTTACTGGCGAGACACTTACTTTGATTACACGAAACTCGAGTTTAACTTACTAGAAGTTAAAGTTGTCCTGAAGCCATTTGCATTCTTCTAAATTCCAGATATTTTTTTTACTTGAGCTATTTTCACGGCTATTTTTCGTTTTTATTACTCCTATAATCTTTATGTTAGAAATTCATTTTGCACCTTATGTAGTATGAGGAATTGAGGATCACACATTTAATTCACTTCTATATTCCCAATCAATAATATGTTTTTCACTGCCCAAATTTTTTCCCTCACTGGGAAAAAAAGAAGTAAAAAAATCTAACGATACAGTCTTTAGAATCTAAACGCTATTTACTCAATCAGCTTTAGAATAAAAATATTAGGTCAATGAATGGATCTTGAGTAAACTTTGTCATGAATCCTGAAAAATGTTGGGCCTGTTCCGACTAATCCATTTTCATATCCGATGTCTCTGAATCACTTTTCACTCTTTGATAGAACAAAACGTAAGCAGCCGAAGTCTTGATCTCGGATTCATTTACAGCTGAAACACGGCTGTCATCAAAATTATACCATTTGGTCTCATCCATCAACTGCAGAAGCAAACAGCCACTACACGTTAGTTTCGATGTATTTGCCACTAGACTTATTAGGAATGCATGCAAAATCAATATAGATAACAAAAGACACAATACCTTAGCGTAAGCAGTGTAGTGACCACCTCCAAGGCCACCATAATGATTGCTAATCGCATACAGCTCGTAAAGATATGACTGACCGTCTTCGTTCTTTACGTACTTGCTAAGATCTAGATCGTGAATATGGAAGTTCACTAACGTATCAATCTTATTCTTGAAATATCTGCTATACGTGAACCGTTTCAGGTGGAACACAAGAATATCTGGCAACTTCCACAAGTCTAGCTTCTTGTTCGCTTGTCTATGTTCTTTGCAACCAGGACAATACCACATGTCATCTGGTCCTAGAGGCTCTTCTGCTAGAAAGGCTTCCAAGCATGAAAACAAAGATATTCCCTCTTGCATTGTCTTCTTTGCCAAGACATTTTTATGAACCTTAGGTAGATCATTCAAGTAGCTTGAGTCATATTTCTCATGCTCTTTCTCGTTCCACTTGACTAAAACCTTTGTAACACTACCAGGATTCACAACGGAATCGGACTCAAGTGGCTGGAGATTGAAAGAATAGTAATCTCGTAAGAGGCTCAAGGATAATTCTCTATCATTATCCTCTGTTTCCGTGTCTCTAGATAATATACTTCTGGATGATTCATCTGGAACGTGGCCATTCTCGTTTCCACTATTAACTACACATGACATATGAACCCGGCGTAGAGGTGACAACAATCCAGAGATGCTAGTAGCAATGTCTGTTCCACTAAGTGGTTCTTTGTTGATATAAGTGACTAGGGGAGTTCCAAAACACTTTGGGCCCCTGTCACTAGACCTGTGAAATTTGAGAGTTATAATCCATTAGAAGCGGAACTCAAGAAGGAAAAAAATTCTTTAATGACAGATTTTCAAGTAAGCAAGCTAACTTTTCCTGCTCCCCATGAAGAATTTCTAGTTTGACTTTTCCTGGTCCTTTGTGCATCTGCTTGAACCGATATGCCACAATATGTTCATTGTCTTTTATCCCATTCAGCAACTCCCGGGGATTTTCATAATACTTAAAGACCTTGTGGTCATACACCTAGGAGGATAACATCACAGTTTAGTTAGATGTGAAGGACAAAAAATATTTAAGAAAGGACTCGCTAAAAGTATTACCTCTGCAAGTAAAAGGCTTTCGTCATTGTCCAAGCAGCAAGCAGTGCCTAATGCATTACTGAGATCTCTACAAGAACCGTCTTTAGGAACTGTTACAGTGTATGGCATCGGAAGGTGACTTCCATCGCCATAAAACACTGTAACAGTCATTGATCGAGTGCGACTTGATGGCAACGGCAAAGATAAGTACATGAAGGGGTCAAATGTGATTGAGATTTTTCCACAATCTGGACACACCAATGTTGACTTGTATTGTCCCTGAAGTGAAAACACATACAACATGAGGTACGTTTAAAACAGACAAAGAAGAGGAAGTAACTTCAAATACATTTTTGGTTTAACTATAACCTCGGATACTTGTTAGATAAGTAATACAAAGAGTAAGAAATGCTTACTTGGAAGACGTCAACTATCACAGAGTCATTTCGGGCCTTATGGTATTTCCACTTTTCTTCGGCTACTTCATCATCTGGACGACCATCTGAATCTTTAGCTTCAATATAAGGTTTTCGTTTTACCTTGTTCAAGTCTTCATGAAGCCCATCCAATAAGAAAGCAAGCATTTCCTGGAAACAATGAGCTAACATATCATACATGAAGACATAACGAAGGCACTGGTTTCCTAGTGTAAGAGGAAGGAAAAAAGCCATAAGTGACACAACAAATTTTGTCTTACTTGCTGATTAACCATAAACCATTTTGGAGAACATGACTTACTTGAGAATCATGCTGATTATAACCACTAAATTGTGGAGCAAATCGAGCCAATTTTGTCTTAAAAGCGCGCGGCGCAACTGTATTTTGTCCAGATGACCACAATTTCCTCAAAAGTTCACCAAATGCAATTGCAAGCTCACCCTACATTAGAGATATAGATTCGTTTGAATGACTTCACATGGAATTATATAATATACAAATACCAAAACTCTCAAGCTCTTACACGCATTCCCAAAGGATTCTTTGCATTTATGTCGGAGCGGTAATCTTGTAGAAAATATTCAACAATAGGGGGTGTATGAGCCAAACACTGAAGAGTACTATTCATGAAGCATGTATTTCCCAAATTTTGCAATCCTCCTAAACCTCTCTTCTCTCCTTTCCCAAAAGTCCTTGAAGAAACATCATCTTTGAAAGTGTTTCTCCCAAAGAAGCTAAACTTAAAACCGTTGGAGTGACCATTAGATAAGGTCCCTCCACCACGCACAATATCCATAGCATCTGACCTCATAGGCTCTAGAGGTACCATAGCTAATTCATTTTCAGCCAAGCTCATGACAAATTGAGAAGATGCAGATCCATCAACCTCAAGAAGAATCTGCATGGAATGCACACATCAATGCTCAACACATAAAATTATGGTAAATAAAGGCAAGCCAAAACGAGATATTGGTTCAGTGACAATTATAGAGCTCAAAATTTGTCATGTGCCTGAGAAAGTTTTCAAGTCACACTTACATCTTGGTTGAATTGAAGGCCCGCTTCCTCCACACTTTGTTCAGATGAAGGATCCAAGAGTACGCTTTTCTTTTTCTCAAAGTAATCCCATATGCGAGCCTGCTTATACAAATCGAATATCGAGCAAACAATATCTCTGAATAAAAAAATGAGGTATATCATCATGGCATAAGATGAAGTAGAAAAGAAAAGCTGCGAGAAGACACCTTTTCTTTTGCTACCCCTTTTCCAGCACAAACCATCTCATAAAGTTGACCTATAGAAGCCTGGAACATCAACAATCCATAGGAGAAGTGAACAAAGCATGTGAGTACAATTATCGCACATAGTCTATAACCTAAAATACATATGTAAGGTAGTACGGGACGACACCATACCTGTTTGCTCAACCTTATGATGGTAGTGCTTTCGTCTCTACTGTCTGTCAAGGTAAGACACAGTAGGTAAACCTCCACACTAAAGCTCTTAGTGTAAAACCCTTGAGATATCAACTTTCTCGGTACTGGAGGACCTCCTTTATACCTAAAGTATAGAAGAGAATTAGCCCAATAAACTTGTGATTTATAAAATACAAAAATTAACTATCCTATTAATATGTAGGACATAGGAAACAATCACCATTTAACGAGTTTTCTCCAAACTTCTTGTTGAACTAGAGTATAGTCGACACCTTCCTCCAGCATCATACGAAGTTGCGGATCACTAGCATCACTTTCACTATCAATTATATCATGATTATCAATTGGACCAGGTCGGGTAACTTCTGAAGGCTCTCCACTACGAAATTCTTCTGTTAGTAGCCCAACAAACCTCTGCCATCTTGTATACCACCTACAATAACAAATAAACATTATAAAACACAGCCAAAAATGGGCTAAGGATAACAACACCGAGAAAGAAAACACAAAATCCAATCTTCATATGAGCACAAATATTCACTTATCACCATGTCAGCTATACTCTCATAACATCTATCCAAATTCATGGACCAAAAACTATTAAAATCCAAACACATTGTCTAACACTAAGCCAAGAAATCACTCGCTAGAAGAAAATTAACAGCAATGATCGATCTGATCTCTGTCAATCTACAGGAAGCTTAAGAATTCACAAAAAATCATGAATCAAAATATAATGTATTTAGACGACATTGTACCTACAACATTAATTCATGAATCAAAGCCGTTATTGCATGTAACGTTCCTTTCAAGTTAGTACAAAGCAATGGTTAATCTGTTGGGTATTACAAGACAAGCAAGTTTAATTTTTGCATTTCTAATCAAACAAGTAGTAGAATTTAGCAACTCGTAGTAAGCAACAAGAACTAGACCTGTTTGAGATAACGAAATACAAGTTTCCCTCTTTCAAATCAGCCTCGGCTTCGTTATTAAGCTCGGTGACAATACGTCTCTCTTCCTCAGGAGTATAGGAGGATTCACAAACTCCGATGGATTCAGAATCAGTGATTAATGTCATCGTATCCGAACCAAACTACAACGTGATCAACAACAAAATCAAAATCCGTCAAACCAAAAAAGAAAAAGTCAATGACGCACGCGGGAATATGTCAACGTACATTTGAACCGGAAGAAACCGAACAAAGTCGAGGAAACCTAAATCGAGATAAGCAGTTTTTCCTCTGTGTTAAAGACGACGACAAAGAAGAATAATACAAGGAAGAGAATTTAGAAGAACCCTATATTGGAGGAAGATAGAGAGAAAGAGAAGACGGACCACGACGGAGAGAAATCGGCAGAGATGATAAGAAGAGAAACGCCCAACCTTTTTATGCGTCTTCACCAAGTAACGGCCATTTCATTCATTTTTTTATTATTATTCTATATATTTGTATATATTAATGTCTCTAATCTATGCTTATGATTTTTATTT
>Ga0041059_1000543_pt1 | contig 29002 bp, 26 predicted proteins | sample AraColnosormetaG_FD_56232 | JGI IMG/M metagenome (GOLD analysis project Ga0041059, IMG submission 56232) | Arabidopsis roots microbial communities from North Carolina, USA - Col MF nosort | ecosystem: Host-associated > Plants > Roots > Unclassified | place: USA: North Carolina | collected... | reverse complement strand
ACTAAAAACCAAACTGATGGAAAATTTCTCAAAAAAAAAAACAATAATAAATAAACAAACTGAATTTGTCAAATCCTGAATTTATCAAAAATAAAATAATAATAAATAAACAAATTGAATTTGTCAAATTCTGAACCTACTTACTCACAAGATGTCCTTCTTTGTCTAGTCTATATATTGACACCACACAAGTGAAAAGGAAGAAAATAAATAGTTTCTCCAAGATAAAATATAAAAAATTCTGTCAACGAAAAAATACTTTGTCAAATAAGATAAACTAAAGAGAATTTTTTTTTTTCCGCTGAGATTGATTAATAAAATTAAGTGTTCGGAAAAAAAGATAAACTAAACAGTAACTAAACTAAAGACAGCCGAAATGGAACAAAAAAAAATCATGCAATACGCAAACAAGAAACAAGATTAACTTAAAATATATAAATCATGATTCACAAGAATCGATCAAGATAGACATGGACTTAGGAACTTATCATAAAGATTAGGGAAACAAAGCATAAATAAGAAGTAAGGACAACCATTAAGAGATCACGAATATATAACACTAATCATCTCTCAAGAACCCGACCAAAAAAAATCATCTCTCAAGAAATTAATTATCTATGCTAAATATTCTAAATTTCTAAACTCTCATTTAAAATTTAAATTAGCAAGCATTCATGTCAATATTAATGTGCTCATAAATCACAATTCTGTATATCAACTATCATTATTAAAGGACGAGCTACTCATCAAAGGTTAATTAAGGAATTTTGACAGAACACTTTTGATGCATAAAAATCCTTATGATCTAAAACAATTTTAATCAAGCCTCTCCAAACATTGAAATTGCGAACACTTTTGATGCACAAAAATCCTTATGATCTAAAACAATTTTAATCAAGCCTCTACAAACATTGAAATCACCTTGAAATGAAGGAAAATTTGAAATCACCTTAAAATGAAGGAACCATGAAGGATTTACTCTGTCATCAGTTAAAAACAAAAAATCCACTATACCCCCATGATCTTCCTAAAGCCCATAAATTAAATCCACCGGATTTTGGCCATGGTTAGCGATGGAAATAGGTGTTGCTGATCATAAAAAATTCTTATAACGTATGTACTTATTAAAAAAAAAATCTATTACAACATGTACAAACCTAATCTCAAAACGTACAACCCGAAATTCTACTAACCAACAATATTTGCCTCTTCTAGTAGCCATAATTTATAATATGAAAGTCTGAGAATCTTTCAAAATATCACATTGATGTCCTATAACTGCAGGACTATTTGGGTTATCCATAAAGCAATTACAGAATACATGCTTAATTAAGACAATTGAATCATGTAGTAACCTTTGCAACGGAGACGTACAGAGAAAATACTATGCACATAACTAATACCATCTTTCCTAGTTGATTCTTATTGTCGCTCAATTTAGTCATCTTAGTATAGAAGATTGGCTAGTTGACAGTCACATTACCGAGCATCAAGGACCGAGACAGTAATTTGGTTCACTGTCCATGATTCATCGTCGCGCTGTTTACTCGACGAAGAATCAGTGTCAAGAAGACTTCTCTCCAGGCAATAACCGGGCGCTTTAGGTTGAGGAATAGTTGTTGATTCGCTTCCGAGCATCAAAATTACCAAGGACATAGTTGGTCTGTCCTCTGCACGTTCTTGAACACACAAGAGGCCAATTTGTATGCATCTTAAGATTTCATGTTGCCTGAATGTTGATGAAGAATCTGTGATGATTGGATCTATGATCTCTAGCCCTTTTCCTTCTTTCCAATTCCTCCACACCTGTGTATAATGATCGAAATTTTTCTAGTGTTATCATTATTTTGAGTGTAAAACAAGATCAAGTTTGAGAGGTTTTTAACTTACACAACCGAGAAGGTTAAGGTCACGGTCCGAATTGTAGAATCCTTTGTTCCTCTTGCTACTTATAATCTCAAGAAGCAAGACCCCAAAACTGAAAACATCTGACTTCATCGAGAATATCCCGTCCATTGCATATTCAGGAGACATATAACCGCTGAATAACGAAGATTAGACTCAAAGTTTTGAGTTATTTTTTTTTAATTCAGATTTCAAACAAAGATTTTTAATATTTTGGAGAATGATTGCTTACTAGGTTCCAACCACCTTCCTCGTATTAGCTTCTGTCTCATCCCGTCCAAAGATCCTAGCCATTCCGAAATCCGAGATCTTTGGAGTCATATATTTATCAAGCAAGATGTTACTTGCTTTCAAGTCTCTATGGATAATTCTAAACCGTGAATCTTGGTGAAGATATAGAAGTCCTCGAGCAATACCATTGATGATATCAAATCTCATTTGCCAATTTAGCTTAGAGTTTCGGGATTTGTCTGCTAATGAATCATCACTGGATTGAGTACATTATTTTTAAAGACATTGAAAAATTGTTAGAACAGAGTTGTAAGGAGTTGAGACACTAACCAAATAGATGAGAGTCGAGGCTTAGATTTTCCAAGTACTCGTAAATCAACATCTTCTCACCCGCATCGACGCAACATGCAAGAAGCCTAACAAGGTTTATGTGCTGAAGCCTTGCAATCAACTTTACCTCATTCTTGAACTCATCAGTCCCCTGAACTGATGTCTTTGATAGTCTCTTCACTGCCATTTCTTGACCATCAAGTAACTTTCCCTGTAACCCTTAATTTTGTTACACAACGAAATATTTGTCCAGCGATAGATTATGAATTAAGTTTTCAATCATTTTTACCTTATAAACTATACCAAAACCACCTTGTCCTAGCTTGTTGGCGTTAGAAAAATTGTTTGTGGCCATGGCAACTTCTTCAAACTCCATCAATGGCAATTCGAGATCGTCTGTATTGTTTTCTCTAGATATGTGTCTCCTACTTGATATTACAACTTCGTTCATTAGCAAATCTCGGCTTCTCAGTTGATGATCAACTGTTACATACAGACACCAAAAACAGTAAAGATATTAGTTTTAAGAAATTTACAAACAAAAAGAAAGGAATTAAAATTTACAGATATACCAATAGGTGTTTCGATTAGTATTGATCGCTTCTGCTTCCTTTTCCACAAGAAGAAGATAATGAAACTTAAAAGAAGCAAAACGCTCACTCCAATACTCGAACCTATGATTTTTGCACTTCTGTTTCTTTTGTCCTCTGAAATAATGAAAAGAGATGTCAAATTGAGCACAACATTTAGGACCTCGACCATGGAAATGAATATCATTTTATAAAACAAACTAGTATTAGTCTTATGATTTAACAAAATAATAAACATTGTCGTACTTTTGATTAAAGATAAACGCCAACAAACAAAAAACAGCGTTATACTGTTATCGCCAATAAAAACAAAACATAAAGATTGGTCTACCTAAAAATAATTTCTTTTGGCTTTGGATCTACCTTACCATATTATTCTTGAGATTGATAAGTTTTTGTGAAGAATATAGTAGTAATCAAAAGTTTCACTCATGCGTTGCATCTTTTAAGAAGATTAAAAGTCCATTGGACCTTAGTTCTTTATCACAAGAGTTTTCACATATAATGCCAAGACCGAATGCGTCAACATCTCAATCAAGTTTAAGAAGTTTGAAAAGAGGGAAAATAAAACTGAAAAACGTTTTGTTAAATTCCAAATTCGTTAACCAACAACAATATAACATTGACTTGCACTATTCAACACCATTCTCACATTCTACCCCAAAAAAAAAGTGCTTTATCTAACAACCAAGTTAATTACTATTCTTGAAACCCTTAAAAAACGTTTCTTCCTTTTGTCGTTTAAGAAAATCTTTAGTATAATGTGATAGGATTACTCAATAACTTGATTGGGCAGTTTTAGCATCAATTTTTAGTCTTACTGACAAAATCTTTTATGATGTCTTTTTAGTTTCTAGTATGTATAAAACTGTTTACATGTTTTGAAAAGTGATCTTGAAGACTATTATCAACCGTTACTTAGCAAAAGTAAATATGTGGAAAATGAAAACCAAACATATGTCATTTAGTCTAATAGAGATAGTGGAGAATGAACTAACCGAGATCAGTAGCAGCCAATCTAACGTAAAGATCTTGACCACCTTTGGCATAATTCCTGATATCAAAAAGCTCTCCGGTCCAAGTCACACAACCCGACCCGCTACCCCGGATATCCGTATTCGCAAACGCCGTGCAATTACAATCTCTTAAACACTTCTGTTCACATTCTTTCACACCAATTCCTCTGTCCACACTAGCCGTGGTAGTATCCGGCAATTTCATTTTCTTCAACCGCACAAACCCATCTCCGCCACCACAGCTCAGTAGCGTCTTCCTCACGCAACCATCCGACCCGTCTCTCAATCCCCACACTTGAGGATTCCTCGGCTTAAACCCTTTAATACAATTACAAACAGGTGAAGTGTTCGAGTCGCAATAACCGTAAACACCACACTCTTTGTACTCATCACATTGGTCTTTTGGTGCGTACCAGAATTGGTTCCAATTCTGTGCTGTCTCAATCCAAGTGAATCTTTGTAACAATCCTGAGGAGCTTATGCTTAATCTCGAGTAAACGTCGCTTTTAGTGATTCTAAATGAGTAAGTCACTTCTTCTTTACTCGTAGTGAAATTGAAAACCATGTATTCAAATGGTTGCATCTCCGGTACACCACTAAACCGGATTCCATTCCATGGACCACTCCGGTACATTCGTGATTCTCTGTTCCATAGAAAAATCTCAGGGAAGCCTTCGGTTTCGAGTTTGAACGAGAAATCTCCACTTGATGGATCATCTGGAGATTTCCATGATCTAATGAATCTGTTGAACCCGGTTTTGGCATCCCAGCCAAGTTTCATCTCCGGAAGTAAAGTATCTGTCGGAAAATCAAAACTCTGCCACAAAACTCCATCTGGAGCGCTGTTCTTGGAGTCTCTGAGCACAAAATTACCATTATCAAGAAGCTCTGCCACCAATGGAGATCTCACATCTCCTCCGGTCAGATTCGTCGACCAAACCGGTGTATCGGACTGATCCAAAACGACAAGATTACTGTCGGAGATTTTGAGAGTTCCGATGGAACTAGAGAGAGGAGTGTCTCTGTTTGCAACCCATACGTAGGTTCTCTTAGAGATTGCCTTGTACCAAATTCCAAGATACCAACGAGAATCTAAACCGGGTTTGAAGAAACCAAGCTCGAAGACATTACCAGGAGACACAATGGTGTTATTGCTTGAGATAGTTAGAGATTCTGAAGCCGACAAAGTGTTGGCAGAGATAGAGTAAGCAGGGAACAGAATTAAGAGGAAGAAGAAGAAGAAGGTGTAAGAATGGTAGAAATTTGGTAAACCTCTCATTTCTCTAAACCAAGTTTTTTGTTTTTCACTCTTTCTTGAGAAAAGTATGAGAGTTTATTTCCATTGGAGATATCGGACATGTTTTGTGTAATGTGTGAACCTTACGTAACCGATTTTATTTCTGTCAATAATATATTACCTTGCTTTTTTTCTTTTCTTGGTCTTCTTGTTCGCATTTGGAAAAAATATCTAGTTATGTACTATGTGTACAGTCCAATTCATAGTTGACCTAGCAAATAAAAAGTCTTCTTCTTCTTTTTTTTTGTCAGGCTTTCTTTCCTTTTCCAATAGTCATTTTTACTTCATAAATTCAGAATTTTTCTTCAAAATATGATATTATTGATGACCATTTTTTTTAATAAATTACTTAATATATTGCTTTTTCGTATTTTATTATCAGTCAACCTTTTGTATGCATGCTTCGAGAGTTATATAAATTTCAGTGTTCTTTTTCGTAATAAATAACTCAATTTTTTTTTTATCCTTCCCAATAAGAACTTCAATGTTAGTATTCATCAAACAAACCCTACTTTAATTTATTTCCGCATTCTCCGAAGACAAAAAAGAAAGGGGTCGTTTCACGTTTTCCTGACTTTTTCTTTTTTTCTCTAACTCTAAATAATTCATCATTCCATTCAATTTAATAATGAGTCTACATTTGAATTATTCATCACCAAATATAATGTTGTCCTATGCATTTTGTTTGACGATTTTTGGCTTTGGAGCTTGGAGGAGAGGAAAATTTATGTTAACACGGTTTTAGGTATATTATATAAGTATGAAATACGAAGACCGAATACTCTTTTCACCATCAAAACAGTACTAATTACCATAGTCAACGCTCCAAAAGTCTTATTTTTGAACATCCTCATAATTCTTCGTTCCTCGTTTGATTTATATATAATAACTCTATACATAAAAATCAATCACATTTTAATTAAATTAAACACAATAATCCTACAATATTTGAAACAACTCACCTATATTTAATAGAATGAAAAACAATTATTATGATCCTCATTTCAAAACTAACCTAAATATTTTAAGACTACCACCTTTGTTATAGTATAAACGATTTATTTGAAGATTTATTTCAGATAAATGCTTTTTGATATTTTATCTGTTTTCATTTGTTTATACTTGTAAATTGATCCATTGTGATATTTTTGAAAAAGAATAGTGTGGTGATTTTTTCAAAATATCAACATCATACTGTAATAAAACCCCATTTGTAATGTTTCACTTTATGAACAAAATTTCAAGTTTCAACAACCATTACTCCATTATCCTAATTAACCAAAAAATATTATACGTTTTCACAACAATTATATAAAAAAAAACTTTACAAAAGAACAAACAAAAGAATCTTATCGTCCAAGAACAACCGTTGAAGTGATCTCATTAGAAGAAACGATGTATTGTTGGCTCGAATCAAGAGCAAAGTTGACATCAATGGAGTTTCTTCTGGTGGAAGTAAACGTTGGTTGTCTAGGCGCAGCGAGCGTCGCTGTGTCACTCTCTAACATAAGCAAAACTGAAGCCATGTTGGGTCTCTCCGCAGCCGAATCTTGAACACATAGCATCGCTACGTGTATGCATCTCAAGGCCTCTCGCTTACTGCATGTGACCCTGATCTTAGGATCCACAAGCTCCTCTGATCTCCCATGAGTATACAAATACCAAGCCTGCAAGCATTCAGTTTCCACCACTAATTAGACCATTTATAAACCAAACCAAACCAAAATTTCAAATGCTCATTAAGAGAGAACAACAGTTTTTACTCTTAGTTTTTGGGAAACTTACATAACCAATGAGACTTCCATGTTCAGAAGATCGAAGACTTGTGTTCCTCTTCCCACTTACAATCTCTAGCAACAAGACACCGAAGCTGTAAACATCGGATTTCACCGAGAAAAGTCCTTCCATCGCGTATTCAGGAGACATGTATCCGCTACAATATACAAATATCAAATGTAAAGTAAGTTGCTAAGAACATGATTCATTGAAATAAAACATTTGCTCTGTTTTTTGGAATTCAGTTTTTACTTACTAAGTTCCAACAACGCGAACCGTGTTAGCTTCATTTTGGTTACCACCAAAGATCCTTGCCATACCAAAATCTGAGATCTTTGGATTCATCTCTGCATCTAACAACACATTGCTAACCTTCAAGTCTCTATGAATGATTCTCAATCTTGAATCTCTATGAAGATAAAGCAATCCTCTCGCAATCCCTTCAATTATCGAAAACCGCAGTTTCCAGTCTATCAACGCTTGTTTCGTTTCATCTGTACATTCAAAAGAGCAAAACTAAGAAGAATGAAAGGAAGTGCTTATTCTTTCTTGGATCTTTAAAAAAGGAAACATACCAAAGAGGAAGAAATCCAAGCTCTTGTTAGGCATATACTCATAAACAAGCATTTTCTCTTCTCCCTCGAAGCAACATCCAAGTAATCTCACAAGATTCCGATGTTGAAGCTTCGCTATGAGAATAATCTCATTCTTGAATTCATCAACTCCTTGTCCTGATTTACCAGACAATCTCTTCACAGCTATCTCACGTCCATCTTCGAGAACACCCTGATAAATATCACAATCATCAACAAAAAAATCACAAAAATTAAACACAAAGACTCTTGTCTATAACCAAAGTAATCAACCAACCTTGTAGACTGGTCCGAATCCACCTCTTCCAAGCTCATTTTCTTTGCAGAAATCATTAGTAGCTATGGCTATAGCATTCAGAGAAAAGACAGGTAACTCGGATGTGTTAACAGCTTTCCCTTCAATCATTATGTCTACTGATCCTGAAAACGCTGAAGTAGTTTCTTTGCTCTTGGTCAGATCAGCAACAACAACCGATGTATCGGTGTTCTTACCACAATATGCTCCTGAAACATCTGCATATAATAAAGAGAAGTAAATCAACAAGATCTTATGATGCAGTAACCAAACTAAGAAATCAAGAAAGAACGTAGTTAGTACCTTTCTTTCTCTTGAATCTCCATAGAAGCAGAGCAAAGATTCCTATCAAGATCACACCAACAAGAACCGCGACAATCACTGCAATCTTTGTTTTCCTGTTCTCCCCTACTTCGGAATCAGCAAGACGGATATGAAGCGAAGAACCACCAGCTTCAAACTGTTGTAAATCCACTAAATCTTGGTTCCAAATCATGCATCCAATACCACCAACAAGAGAATAAGCATTGCAAGAACAATTCCTCAGACACCTCTCTCTGCAATCCTCAGGATCAACAAGATTATGTTCAGGAATTTCAAAATCAGGCAACTTCACAGATTTCAAAGTCAAGAACTCATCCTCTCCAACACTAATGTTCCTTTCACACTTCAACGGTGTTCTTCTTCTACAACCTCTACTCCAATTCCCAACAGAAACTTGCTCATAACCATGAATACAGCTACAGATTCCATTAGAGCCCTTCATATCACAAATACCAAACTTGCCACAACGATTATACTGATCACACTCACTATCTGGCTCAGACTGAAACTTAGTCCACTTCTTCAAAGTCTCATTCCATCTCAATTCCTCTTCGGTTCCATTATAAAGAACCTTAAACCTAAGTAACACTGATGGATCTGAAGGAACATACGTGAAGTACACGCTACCTGTTTCATCTGGAGGAGATGAAAGCTTGAATCCGTAAAGATAATTCGTCAACAGAGACATATTCGGAATCCCGGTAAAAATCGCAGAGTTCCATTGCCCGCTTCTCCATTTCCTCGTCTTGTTCCCTTCCCAAAGCACAATCTCTGGTGCTCCAGAGGGATCAACCCCTAATGAGTAATTACCAGGGGAAGGATCAGTCTCAGATCTCCATGAGACAAAAGCGTGATTGTCTCCGGTTTGTGGATTCACACGAACTCTCATCTGCGGTAAGAAGGTATCTGTTGGGTGATTGAAACTCTCCCAAATAGGTCTATCTGTGTCGGTTTCAGACAAAACAAAGTTCCCAGTGTCATGTATAGAAACGACTCTGTTGTTGTTGTTGGTAGTGCTTGACTCGATGTTTGAAGACCAGACAGTGATGTTCTTCCCGTCTAATAACACGAGATTACCATCGTTGCTTATCATGAGAACTCCAGATTGGTCTGAAATTGGAGTTGCTCTGTTTGCTACCCATACCACAGCTTTATCCTCGATGTTCCCATACCAAATCCCTAGGAAACGATGCGTAGAGCTTCCAGGACTGAAGAAACCTAGCTCGAATGTCTTTTGTGGAGAGACTAAAGGTTTGTGATTGATTCCGTCTCTTAAAGATTCGCCTCTTCTGATTGTATTTGCAGCCATGGAAGATTCATAAAGAAAGAAGTATAAGAAGAGAGAAAGATAAAGTGAGGTTTTGCGGAAGAATCTCATTTTCTTGGGGTTTAGTGTTGGAGAAGAAGACACAAGTGAGGATCTTCGTAATAAAGGATTGGTTTTTGAGGTTTGCTTAAAGATGAAAGAAGAGAAACAGAGGAACTGTGTCTGTCACAATGGCGGAAACTTCCTATTGATAAAAAAGTAAGAGGAGAGGTGACAAAGGAGAAGGGATACAAAAAGGAAAGGTTGCTGTTTTATTGCTGTTGAGAAGTTTCTATATTTTTGTCTCGTCAGGTTGGAAAGTTGGACCAGAGAATTGAAATAAAAAGGTCAAACTGTTTGAATTATTATCATCTTTATAAGGTATTATTATTATTGTCTTTTAATTCTTTTTTGTCATCTACTTTTTTTGTTCTTTTTCAAGATTATACAACCTGCATAGAAATATGTGATTGGTGGCTGACCTAATTGTTTTGAAACTTTTTCTTACATCTCTAAGAGGATTTTGGACGGTGTCAGTTGACACATGATGGATTAGATACTTTAGCGGTTCAATTTTTATTAAGAAAGAAAGTTAGGTTTTCAAGTTACATGATTTAGTAAAAATTATATTACAATTATATAGTTTCCATTGATTAGAAACGTATATTAATACAATGACTTAGGACGATCCAACCATTCATATCTTGTATGGACTACTTCTGACGTCCTTAGTTCATAGTCAATGTTTAAGAGTGATGAGGATTTATCAAATGGTTGATGATAATAAGAACAATGAGAAGGTAATAGTATATTCCTATTGTATAAGGCCATCGAAGAAAATGTATAAGCTATAGGTGTGGTTACCAAATTTGAAAATAAATAAGTATGTCAGGCAATTAGTGGAGCAGTTGGCTTTGTATACTAGTTTAGTGGAATATTTGCTTAGTTATATAATACTTAGATTAGATATGCTTGTTGCCTTTGGCCGCCACATTGACTCATATGGTCAAAGTATCGCACACTTGATTTGGATGGGTCTTCTCTTTATTTTATTGCACGTGACATATTTTACGTATCTTGATATTTCAAATTGTATTCCTTCAAAGTTTAAATGTTGTTTGCTCGCCTAAAATCCCATAATAACCCTACAATTATTTAGTAATCTTTTTTTTGCATGACGCTTAAGTATTTATATCTAATATCGATGCAGCCAAACCTCAAGTGGATTGCACTAGCAAGTGGCACTAAAGCATATATTGATACTCATACAATGCCAGATCGATTCTGGAGTTTACATTATTGATTCATTTGGTGGATTAGTTGATTACAAGTGAAAATTTACAAATGTATTAGTTTAACTGAGAGAATGTGGCTACTAGGCAACAAAACCTAATAAAGAAACAAACACCCATCTCCATCTAAAAATGCTCCAAGGGTCCACAATGCTTAGTCATGAATTCTATAGCTACATTATTAGGAGTTAAGATAAAGAAAACTGTATTTAACATTGATTTGTTGCTTTTGAAAAGACCAATGTGTATGCATTTCATGTGTAGGATAAAGTAGAAAGCTTTTCTTAGTAAAAGTCTAATACTATTTTCATTTTCTTAAGTTAAATTTCATGTTATATGTTTTAAAACACAGTAAAATCGAATTTGCAAAACAAATCTACCATTAACGACGAATGTGTAGAACTAAAAGAAAAAGCTATAACTTCTACTCGTTTCAAAAGCTAGATGAAGCCAAGCTGTCTAAAAAATCACACAAACAAAATCCATCATTGAAGAAACTAAAAAGATATGCAGATTAAGCTTCCTAACGAGGAGATAACTCAGAAACAGTGACATCATTCAAGGACATTAATAACGGTTCTGTGGAAGAAGAAACATTCATCGAAGGCATGACACTCTCTAACGCAAAGGCGGGCCTTGAAGGCGTTGGGAGAGTATAGGAATAGCTATTGAGCATTAGAGCAACCGAATCCATAGTTGGTCTACTCGCTGGACTTTCTTGAACACATAAAAGACCAATGTGTATGCATCTCAAGATCTCGCTTCTTGATCCCGTGGTTAGACTCGGATCAATAACGCTTAGTATAATGTCTTCTCTCCAACATCTCCACACCTGAGAAACAAACAGAATTACAAATTCAGTTAACATGATGAATCAAACTCAAACCTCAATTACCTGGTTGGTTTTGTGTACTTACCCAACTAAGGAGATTTTCTGCCTCTTCGTCATCATTTGATCGACCATTATTGTTTCCCTTACCCGTAATGATCTCTATGACTAATACACCGAAGCTGAAAACGTCTGTTTTCACCGAGAATTGACCGTAAATAGCGTATTCTGGAGCCATATACCCGCTACAAGATGAATAACGGGTTTATACCGGTGTTTCTTGGTTAATGAGTTAGTAAGATGAAGTAACTTACTAAGTTCCTGCAATTTTGCTTGTAAATCGATGTGTCGAAGTTTGGTCTGTGTCATAGAGTTTAGCTAATCCAAAATCTGCGATTTTCGGATTCATTTCTTGGTCCAAAAGAATGTTGCTAGCTTTAAGATCACGGTGAATTATCCGGTAACGAGAGTCTTCATGAAGATAAAGAAGTCCTCTAGCAACTCCACCTATCATTTTGTATCGCACTCCCCAATCCAAAAGTTGACGCTTTTTAAGATCTGTAACAGCGTAAAGATCAACACAGAGCAGAAAAAACAGAACGGTAGGATCATCATATGGAGAAAACGGCGGAAAACAATTACCGAAGATGAAATTGTCAAGACTAGCGTTCTTGATGAACTCATAGACAAGGATTCGTTCTTGTCCTTCTATGCAAAAACCTAATAGCCTAACCAAGTTCCTATGTTGAAGCTTTGCAAGAAGTAAAATTTCGTTCTTGAATTCACTGTCTCCTTGTCCTGAAGTACACGATAATCTTTTCACCGCGATTTCTTGCCCACCCGAGAACACACCCTAAGAAATGCATCATCCTTAGCTTATAAATCTAACCAAGGGAAACCAAAGTTACCGTTAAGAAGTTTTCTCAAAGAAACATACCTTATAAACTGAGCCAAACCCACCACGTCCAAGTTCATTTTCTGGTGAAAAGTTATCTGTTGCTGCCTTTAGAGTTTCAAAGTCAACTACCAACGAATCTGAGAACTCATCCTCTGCATTTGATCCTGACAATGAACATAGTTCTCAGGATAAATAGTTTATACTTTGTAACAAGATAACGATAACCAAAAGAAGAAGGTTGTGTTTGTTACCTTTGACTCTACCTACAGACTTGTTCTTCTTCCACTTCAAGAGCAAGCATAGGCAAATTGCAAATAACGCAACAAAAACTATTGGGATGACTATCGCAACAATGACTTTAGATCCACCTTTGCCCTTTCCTGAAATGAAACATTCAATCTTAGAGACAACTGCTGCAACAGTACAAATTCAAATATTTCTATGCACCTGTTCTCTCAGTTCTTGCAGCTGATGTTGGGGAGTCAGCAGGCTGAATAGCAGGTGGATCAGGCTCTAGATCGGCATCGAACTCGTAGAATCGCCAGGTCTCAAATCTGTAGCTACAACTAGGAAAAAACCACCTAAGACCAACCTGACCAGCACAACAACCTGGGATCTTTTCAAAACCAAAGACTAGACAGTCATTACAATCCTGTTCAGACAAATCCGGCGTACAGTGTGCACTTCCGTAGAATTGCGGGTACCCTGCCACACCCGAACCGCTCCCTTGAGCGTATTTTCTATTTGGCCCACCAGCTGCAGCAATCCCTTTGAGTCTGTCCAATAGTTCTATCTGCAGACGATCAAACTCATCTCTGTTTGCTGATATATTTTTACCGGCTTGAAAAGACAGAGTTGGGGTCGTCTCTTTTCTTCCATAGATTATCATGTTCGAGTAACGAAACATACAGTGTGTGTACCACACAACAGCTTGATTTGTCAGTGGACACTGCTCGATGAGGTTTCTTGCAGCTATCTGAATGCAGCTGAGACAATCATCTCTTTTTACTTCTCTTCTACAAAGACCAATTGCATAAGCTCTTTCTCCAGATGAATCTCCAGAAGAGAGGTTGTAGAAGCCATAAGGTTTGGATGTGAGTGACGAGAGAGAGGAGACAAGGCCGTTGAGATTACCAGCGAAAGAGCTGTTGGCCGTGAAATTGCCTCCACTAGCTACACAGTTGAAACCTGGAGGAAACTCATATTTATCCTTCTGTGCTAAGCAGATAAATGGTACAATCTTTAGGACACAAGCAAAGAAGAAAAAGATAACTCTGACATGTTCCATGGACGCTTGAAGCTTTTTTCTTCTTCTGTAATCTATATGAGAAAACCCCAGAATGTAATAACGAGTCTAAAAATGGAAGAAGTCAATCTAACTTGACCTTGGAATTATTCAAAAGCAGTATGGTCTTTGAACTAAATCAATATCCAACAGCAGAAAGAACAAAACTTGTTGATCAATAACAATTATAAAACCCAGTAGCAAACACAAGTGGAGTCTTTATGAGGTTGTGGGGGTCCATGATGGTAGTAGATTCAAAGACTCACAATATGAAACTAACGACTTGGTGTGAAAACGTTATTTAAATTAGAAGTGTTCATTGCTCACTTCTTTCCCCACAAGTACCAGGAAAGAAAACTAAAGAGTTTGAATACTTTTCAAACCTACTAGAAAATATAAGACTAACTAGGAACCATCTAATTTCGTCTAAGCCATTTATTTTACAATTTCTTTTACTTCTGTAGATGATTAGTGGATCATCTTTCAACTCTCATATTTATATATGTGGACTCAATATAAATCTCTTATCCAATTTTCTAAACTTACTGACATATATATATACTTCTATCAAATTGTACCTTAAAACGAAATCAAGTAACGATAAACTGGAAGAAAAAAAATGAGACAAAGGAAAAAGTATCTCACAGCTTCACATTCATGTTTTATTCACAACAAGATCAAGCCAGGCTGCCTGAAAAATCACACAAACAAAACCCATTTCAAAGGTTTTCAGAGAAGAATCAAAACATTTACAGATTAACGAGGAGAAAACTCAGAAACAGTAACATCATTTGACGACATTTGTAACCCTTCCGTTGAAGAAGAAACATTTGAAGGTATGACGACACTCTCCAACACAAACGCAGGCCTCAAAGGCGTCGGGAGGGTAAAAGAATAGCTATTGAGCATGAGAGAAACCGTAGCCATTGTTGGTCTAGTCGCTGCACTTTCTTGCACACATAAAAGACCAATGTGTATGCATCTCAAGATCTCATTTCTTGATCCTGCGGTTAAACTCGGATCGATCACGCTTAGTATAGTGTCTTCTCTCCAGCTTCTCCACACCTGAAAAGAAAAACAGAATCACAAATTTTATCAACAAGATGACCAAAACTGAAACCCCATTTACTAGCTTGGTTTTGGATACTGTACTTACCCAACTAAGAAGATCTTCTGCATCTTCGTCACCATTCGATCCACCATTGTTGTTTCTTTTACCTGTAATGATCTCAATGACTAATACACCGAAGCTGAAAACATCTGTTTTCACAGAGAATTGTCCATGCATTGCGTATTCCGGAGCCATATATCCGCTTAAAATTGAAATGATAACTGGTTTATACTGGTGTTTCCTGGATTTATAAGTTAGTTAAATGAATTTACTTACTAAGTTCCTGCAATCCTGCTTGTGAATCGATGTGTCATGGTTTGGCCTGAGTCAAAGAGTTTAGCTAATCCAAAATCTGCGATTTTCGGATTCATTTCTTGGTCCAAAAGAATGTTGCTAGCTTTAAGATCACGATGAATTATCCGGAAACGAGAGTCTTCATGAAGATAAAGGAGTCCTCTAGCAATTCCTCCGATCATTTTGTACCGCACTACCCAATCCAAAAGTTGACGCTTCTCAGTATCTGCAACGGCGCAATGGTCAATGCAGAGCGGAAGAAGAATGGTAGGATCAGATCGAGTAAAAGCCGGAAAAAGATTTACCGAAGATAAATTGGTCAAGACTAGCGTTCTTGATGAACTCATAGACAAGGAGTCTTTCTTCTCCTTGTATGCAGAAACCTATAAGCCTGACCAAGTTCCTATGTTGAAGCTTTGCAAGTAGTAATATTTCGTTCTTGAACTCGTTGTCTCCTTGTCCAGAATTACCCGATAATCTCTTCACCGCGATTTCTTGCCCCTGAGGGAACACACCCTGAGATACATAATCCCAAGTTTATAAATCTCTCAAATAAATAAACCAAAGTTACCGGTAAGAAGTTTGTTCGAAGAAGCTTACCTTATAAACTGAACCAAACCCACCACGTCCAAGTTCGTTTTCTGAAGAAAAGTTATCTGTTGCTGTCTTTAGAGTCTCAAAATGAACTAAGAGTGATTCTGTGTTCGAGAACTCATCCTCGGCAATTGAACCCGACAAAGGTGATTTCCCAAGAACTGAATACGCAGATAGTATTTATCAGAACTAATAGTTAATCCATTAGTAACAAGATAACGATAACACGAAGAAGAACACTGTGTTACCTTTGTTTTTATATCCAGACTTGTTCTTCCTCCACTTCAAGACCAAGCATAGGCAAATTGCGAGTAACGCAACAAGAAGTATCGGGATGACTATCGCGATAATGACTTTAGATCCACCTTTGCCCTTTCCTGCAATAAAACATTCACTATCTTAATCTTAGAAACAAAAACATATTCTGCTAGGGACAACATCTGCAGTAGCACACACGAGAGAAACATTCAAACATTTCTATGTACCTGTCCTCTCAGTTCTTGCAGCTGATTGTGGTGAATCAGCAGGCTGAATTGCAGGTGGATCTGGCTCTAGGTCGGCATCAAACTCGTAGAATCTCCACGTCTCAAACCGGAAGTTACAACTAGGAGAAAACCACCGAAGACCAATCTCAGCATCACAACAACTCGGAATATTCTCAAACCCAAAAACTAAACAATCATTACAATCCTGTTCAGACAAATCTGGCGTACATTGCACAGTTCCATAGAATCTCCGGTACCCAGCCGAAGCTGAACCGTTTCCTTGAGCGTATTTCCTATTAGGCCCACCAGCAGCCGCAATTCCTTTGAGTCTGTCCAATAGTCCTCTCTGCAGACGCTCAAAGTCATCTCTGTTTGCTGATATCTCTTCACCAGCAATAAAAGCCTTAGTCGGGTTCGTTTCTTTTCTTCCGTAGATTGTCCTGTTTGAGTAACGAAACATACAGTGCGTGTACCATACAACAGCTTGTTTTGTCAGCGGACACTGCTTGGTGAGGTTTCTTGCAGCTGTCTGAATACAGCTGACACAATCATCTCTTTTGACTTCTCTTCTACACAGACCAATTGCATAAGCTCTTTCTCCAGATGAGTCTCCAGAAGAGAGGTTGTAGAAGCCATAAGCTTGGGATTTGAGTGAGGAGAGGGAGGAGACAAGGCGGTTGAGATTCCCGGCAAAAGTGCTGTTCGCCGTGAAGTTGCCACGATCAACACAGTTGAAATCTGGATCAAACTCATAGGAATCTACCTGAGCAAAGGCATGAAATGGAGCAAGCGTTAGGAAACAAGCAAAGAAGAAGATAACTCTGACATGTTCCATGAAAGCTTGAAGCTTTTTTTCTCTAATCTATGAGAAACCCACCAGTGTGTAATGAGTCTTTATATGGTAAATGTCGACCTAATTTGACCTTAAAAAAAAGCCGTGTGTTCTTTAAACTAGCTCACAGCCGAAAGAACACAAGTTGCTGATCAAAAACAATTATAAATTTCAGTAACAGACAGACACAAGTGGACAGCCATTGTAAGCTTGTTGGGTCCTGCATGATGATATATAAAAATTTCAATATAAAAATTTAGGAGTTGGTGCAACGAATCAGGTCAACGGTGTGTGAAATAAGAAGTTATAAGTTACAAGAAAACATTTAAAATAAGTTTATATTTCTCACTTCTTTTCTCTCCAGGACCAATAAGAACTCAAAGTCTGAAACTTTAACCAACTAGAAACTAAAACTAATCTTCCATTAATGGGAAATAAACTACTTAAGGACATCCTAGAGACTCCTTTTTTTTTTCACATCCCTCCTGCTGTATTTGAATTTATACTTATGAGGTGCGGATTGTGGAAGATCTTTATGTCTTGGATCTTACTCGCTGAATGAGACCTCAAATCTGAATGCTTTGTTAATGCATCAAAGAAATGCAATTGGAACTTTACTAGCTACCTCTTCAATCGAGAAACCTGCAATTTGCAAACCAGAAACCAAGAAAAAATGTTATTTTTTTCAGCACAGAAAACATAACTCCTGCATGTACTATAATGAAGAAAATTCATACTTTTTCACAATCCTTTGCTTGGAAATAACAGCAAAGTAATGAAGTTCCCGTGATGAGTCAATTCGACGCCTTTGCTTATCGCCGTGGTTCCAGAGGTGCGTAACAGAGCAGCTGGTTTGGATAGCTCCATCAATCCCGGACATTGATAGGCCAAGAGCTCCGGGAGTTTGTACGGATTATAAAGATCCAATCAGCGAAGATCAATACGACCGTCGTTTGAACCAACGACGGCGGATTAAGCTGAGGGATAGAGTGAGGACGGTTCCACTTTATGAACAAAAATAATCTCGGACCGGGTCGAATAATATAATAACCGGATCGGTAATGCTGAACTTACGTATTTTTGACAGGGTCAACGGTTCGGTTTGCTTATCTATTTGTCTCTGGTTTTAGGATCCTTTTAATTTAGGTTCTTGAGTTGTAAACCGAACTCTGTGATTTCCGGTTTGGTTTGAACCTGTGGAAGTTTGGTCGAAGAGGGAATGGATCCACGATGTATGGGAAAAAAGTATCAGACAATGTCTTAGTGGGGATCGATCGATCTGTTTCTTGGACACTAAAGACTCATCAGTTTTTCTTTTTATGACAAGTGGCCTCCAGTATGACAAGTGTTCTCTATATTGAATCATTTCTTAGTTGTTTGATATGTTGTGAATCTTGCTTCGTAAACAGAACCAACATAAATAATAACTTCATGTATAAGAACTTATTATGTTTCCGGGAAATGTGGGTAACTCTGTTTCTCATTCCTTCTTTGCTTGCAAGTTTCTAGAGAGGGAGAGAGAAAGAGAGATCCTCCTGAGGTTGAGGAGAGACCTTCAGTATTTTAGGGATAAGACAAAAGTAGTCATGTTTATTTAAATTTTCTTCGTTAAAACTTCTTCTACTTAAAATCTCCATTGAAACAGAATCATTCTTCAAAACATTCCTCATATAACACTGCTTACTAAATTCTGCAAATGTGCCTTCCCTTTCAATTCAATTAAGGATCATTCTTTGCTTTCCTTGCAAGGATCATTTCCCTAACAAACCCCTTCCACAATATTGCCTACTCTTGGTATAACACCACGACTATAGAGCCAAAAGAAATATCTGAGTCGACCATTTTTTACGACAAGAAAATCTGTTACCAAAAAAATTAAACCCTATGTTAGCTTTCACAAAGATTGCTAGATTCCAAGGGTTGCTGCAAACCCGGGCTACTTTATTGTTAATCCGAGACTACCACAAACAGCCTGTCAAAGTTGTGTGGAAGAAACCTGAAAATGGACGGATAAAGCTAAACTTTGACGGATCCAGAGGAAGAGAAGGACAAGCCAGCATTGGAGGGGTATTCAGAAACCACAAAGCCGAGTTCCTTCTTGGGTACTCAGAATCCATAGGGGAAGCCACAAGCACCATGGCAGAATTCGCAGCCCTCAAAAGAGGGCTCGAGCTGGCTCTAGAGAACGGGTTGACGGATCTATGGCTTGAAGGAGATGCCAAGATCATAATGGATATCATCTCGAGGAGGGGGAGATTGAGATGTGAAAAGACAAATAAGCATGTGAATTACATCAAAGTGGTTATGCCTGAGCTGAACAACTGCGTGTTGAGCCATGTTTACAGAGAAGGAAATCGAGTCGCTGATAAATTGGCTAAGTTAGGACATCAGTTTCAGGATCCTAAAGTCTGGAGGGTTCAGCCTCCGGAGATAGTTCTACCAATTATGCATGACGATGCAAAAGGTAAGATTGTTCTTAGAACAAAATGAGCCCAAGCAAGTCAATATTTGTAACTAAGTTGTGTATATATGATCATTAGGTTGTCAACAATAACAAACCAACATATGTAATTAGACTTTTGTATAATCAAGATATTTTCCACTATCAAATTTGATATCAATGCTTCTTTATATCATCCAACAACAATCGGAATGGTAAATGAATTCTTTTTTTTTTCTTTCTCTTAGCTATTGTCTCTTTATTTCTATATATTTTTACATTCTACGACTCCTTGAAACTCAACAGCTGAATCTTTCCCAGAAGAATAGGGTAATTACCAATGGTCAAGAATCAAGATTGGTACCTCTAGCTCTAGTTATATAATCTCAATGCACCAGTTGAATCCGAAGATGTGAGTTCCCGAATTTCCTTTACAGCTTCGCTGATTTTATGAATCGCCATTTTCTTCACCTGGATATTGCAGCAATATATTATTACATAAACACCAGACCTTTCTAACTCAACCTTGTCTTAACTTTTAAACTAAGGGAACGTACCTCAATCTTATTTGCTTTCGATTTGACGCTCTGAGGAAGTTGATTGAGCTCCTTCACTCGTTTAATAGATTCGCTAACGTGCTCAGGTGACAGAAACTTCAGAACCGCATTTACACAAGACTAGCAAACATATGCAAAAGTTATGTTAAAAAGATTCATAACTTTGAGATTACAAAAGAAGGAAAGAGTGTGTTGGGTGCTAAAAGTAATACCTTATTCTTTCTAATTTGGTATGGACATCCAGCAGGGAGGATGACTGCTTCCCCAACACATTGATCAAAACTCCATGGTTCAACGTCTGAACAAACAAAATAAGCAGCATGAATTTGAGTCTGCTGTTCAGACATAATGAAATGGAAAGAAAAAAGTAGAAGAAATAAGGATATGATACTTACCAAATTCTTCCTTAAGCCTTGCTTTGTGATACTCATCAAGATAGTAACTCTGCTCAAGTAATGGATGACTCACCTGCCAAAATGATACATAACAGTTAACAACAAGGGAACATCAACAATTGATCTTTTGTAGAAGCAATCGAACCATCAACACATAACTTACCTTTTTTTTGCTGGAATCCATGGATTCTAGCTCCAGAGAGTGGTTCTTAATATACTCAAGAAGTTTAGAAACATCTTGTTTTTGGAATACATCCCACTGGGCACCATAAGTGTTGCTTAGGCTCTCTTCTTCACAAGAGTAGTTGCAACTTTCTCTTTCCTCTCCCTCAAACTCACTGCCTCTGCATTTAGCGCCTAAACAGTGTTGTGAAGATTCTGAATCAGAACTGGAATAGTCATCCAACCTATCTCGTTTCTTTCCCTTATCAAATCTGCTTTCCCTCCCCTTTGCCGGATTTTTAGATCTTACTCTTCCGATGTTTTTCATTAGCTTTCTTATCCTACAAATCTGGTTTGTGGATACAGGTGTTTCTGTGACATATAACAAGATATCAACCTGCAGAGCAAATCAAAAGGTTTAGAAAAATATAAGTAGATCTGAAAAGTTAAACGAGAAAAGTCAAAAGGATATTTAGCTGACCACTACTTCTTTAGCTAACAATCAGAGTAGATCTTCAATTCGTAAAGCTAGGAAATTGTGAAATAAAGGAAAACTCTTCCAAGAATGGAAGTTCTAAGAAAACATACCATGTCACAAGTTTCAAAACCTAACTTCTTCACAGAATCAGGCTGTGCATATTCTTCACCACTCCTGTATGAAATATTGAGGCATGGGCCAAAATCGGGTGGTTGTACAGTGTCAGGTAGGTTGGCTGCAATATTTAGTAGACCGCGCTTTGGATCCATGTAATGGGAGATTGGTAAAATATTCAGTATTTCAGCGTAATGATTTGGGAACTGTTCTTTAAACAATGAAGATGAAAGCCATCCCTCCAGCTTCAGCCTTTCTTGACAAGTATTAGTCTCAGCCTTTCCTCTCAAAGACCCCAAAAAAAATTGCTTGACACCAATTTCTACCTGTTATTGAATAAGAAACAGACCAATTAAGAGACCAAAGGTATTCCAATCCAGAAAGATAAGCACCAGTAACATCACGGAACACAAGTCACTAACCTCAAACCAATCCATACAATCAGTAGTATTACCGGTTTTGTTGTTTCTGTTCATAAGATAGTGACAGAACAAGGCTACTGGATCCCAATTCAGGCTTGAACCACTCTTTATCACACTACGAACTATTACAGGATGGCCTTTACTCCAGTGTGTCTGAAAATGTTCCAGATTGTTTTGATGAAAATCCAGCACTGTGGGGTAGTATAAGAAGTTACCAGTTCCGTCTTCTCTTGTCTTGGATGCTTCTTTCAAATGGCTGTCGCTACTACTAGATTGCGTTTCCATTCCAATACAAAATGGACATCCCGAATATTTATCTAAAATTTCAGGCAACTCATAGCAACTGACTACTTCCTCTGCACTGATCTCTAACTTGCTTGTCAACTCCAGAGGGAATAGACTCAAAAAAAGGTTATTGCTGCACCCTTTGACTTCTTTCCGCTTACACACTTTTGGAGATTTTATACCATTCGAGCATTTAACCGATCCAACCTTTCTAGATAAGCTCTCTTGACTCTGATCTTGGTCAGAATTTAGCCTGAGAACAGAGGAACTGCGTGTGCACATTCTTTGCAAATCCACTACGGCAAAGTCACGACCATTGCTACTGAGACAAATATTCAAAGAATTTGTCAGAGAAAAACTCAGAGCAAATTTACATCATATGCACACTTAAGGTAGAATAAGGTAGCAAAGTGAGAACCAGGGCTGTCGATCGTCAGAGGTTAATTCAGAGCTATGGATTTGTGGTTCAGCTGGATTTCCCTCTATCACAAATGTGAAAAGGAATCAAAAGATATGAGTGAGTTTAACTTAACAGAACCGAAGGATCCAGCAAAGAAAGAATCCGAATAACAGTCTAATTATGGATATTTCAGTCCTAAAAACAAGAAAATCATCTTAAGATAGAAAGATTAAGATCAAATATTAAACACCTTTCTTTTCTGCGTCATTTTCCACCTCCACTTTGTGTTCCGCATTGATTTCTTTTAGTACTGGAAGTAGCATGCACACCGCATAATGTAGATGCAAAACCCTGTCAATATCACTCCTGACACTCTGAGAATCCTGGAACATATTATAGAAGTAAACAAGTTCATGTTACAGAATATCTGAAGAATGGAAAAAACATGTAAAATTTTAATGCCAATGAATTCTTAAGATAGTCAGACCTTACATTCAGTGACTCCAGAATTAGTGACTGAGCAAACTTTGCACCTACATGACCCACGGCATACAGGACATTTTTTCTCAACTTCTTCTTTCGATCCCTTGTTCCTAATTAATTCCAAGCCAAAAAACAGTTTGATGACTGCTTCTAACCAATTAGTAGATCAAAATCAAGCAGCCTAATAGCAAAATTTTCGAAACAGAGAAATTCCAGAAGCAATCTCAAAATTGCAGGAAAGAGTACCCCATGCTACATCCTAAACTTTAAGCAAGATCTCCTTAAAAGTGGAAAGAAAATACTCTGTATGGACATAAACAGAAGAAATATTGCAATTAAGTAGTTACCATAGGTGAATGAATAACCCTCAAGATGTCTTAGGTCCACAAAACTACTGAATGTTTAAGGAGAACTATCCTCTTCATGCAATTAGTAAACTAGATACAGATGCTTAAATTCTAATGAGACTATCCATCAGCAAAAAGGCCAGAGATGCAAACAAAATAAGTAAAGCAAACATAACCGACGATACCTTTTCTCGATACAATCTATGCAAAAGAACTCTCTTTCACAACTCAAACAACTAATCAAATCCCCAAATCCTCTGGTTCCACACCAATGACACCTCATCTTCTTTTCCTTCCTTCCATTAACCAAATCACCCTTGAAAGGAACCACCTTGACAACAACAAACCAACAAAACCAAATAAATAGAGTAAATAAAGAAACAAAATGGATACACAAACACAAAGTATCAAAATTCAAGCTTTCAGTTACCTGCATTTTCCCAATTGGCAAAGGTTCAATGTTCTTAGACCTAAACCTCCTTTTAATCATCGAAATTGGCTCTTCCCCAACTTTAACATCACAAGGAGAAGACACATTACTAGTAGTAGGAGAAGGTGGAGAAATTGCCATAATACCATTAGGAAGAACCCTCGTTAACTCTTCTCCAACAAATTCACTAAACCCTCCATTACTCTTCTTCTTATTATTACTATTTGGTAATCTCTTCCTCTTCTCAACTTCTCTCTTCAACACCATCCTTATCAAATCCAACTGCAAATCTCCTCTCTTCAACTTCATCTTCTTCACTGCTTCATCCATAGCCTCTGCTTCACCCATCACTCTCTTCCTCTTCGATTTCCCCAATCTCTTAGACCTAATTCTGCTTTCGTTTGGCTCGATCTCTGAAGACGCCACTTCATCTCCTCCTCCTCTTCTTGATCTGACAAGCTTAGAAGACTCTGCAACTTTCTGCTTACTTCGCTTTAGGCTTTGCTGCGAGTGATGACTCTCACACATCTTTTTCCCCTCTAAAGCTCGTCTCTTGCACCGCCATTGCTTACCATCAGAGCGGTTGCAACGAAACTCGTCAGGGACGATTTCGTTCTCCGACATTCTCGAAAGACTCGAAATTTCTCTGAATTTTGGATGAGAAATTCCGGTGGAATCTCTCGGAGTAAGTGATCTGAAACCAGAGAAGAAGAACGGCGTTGTAGTGATAGAGAGAAAGAGAAGTGTATAGAGAGAGAAAGGCAAAAAGGGGAAGTCTTTTATTTGCAGAGAGAAGGAAGTGGCAAAGTTGTAAATATGTGGAGAACGAGAGTCTTGTTTTGGTAACGTATGATCGCAAATATCGAGAGGATCTTCAGTTTTTCAGTTACCTCTCCTCTGGTCTTTTTTATTTTTTTAGTTTTTTTTTTTATACAACACTAATTTGCTTATATATTATTGGTTGAAGAAATAAACAAAAAAAATTGCTTTTTTAGTTTTTATTTACTAGATATATGATGATAGTTTCTAAATTTGGATATTTTTTAATAAAATTAAAAGGTATGTCTAGTTTACATAAATTTAAAATTAATTGCACGTAGATTCGATATATTACGCGACAAAAAAAATAACTCAAATTTCATAAATCTTTAGTTGATTACACATAAATTTGATATACTATGTGAAGAAAAGTAATGCTAATTTTTTACATGAATTTTTAGTTTATTACACATAGATTCGATGAATTACGCGACAATAAGTAACGCTAATTTTGCATTAGTTTTTAGTTGACTAAACATAAATTCGATATACTACTCGACAAAACGTAACGCTAATTTTTGTTACAAAACGTGTTTTTTAACTTTGTAAAAAGTAGCTTTTACCTTTATAATATTAATAAGTTATAATTAATTTTGGTAAAAGAAGTTTAAAAGTTATTCAAAAACATACAAAATCATTTATAAGATTTTCTTAATACCTGCAAATCTGTCATATACAAAAGTAGAAGCTGTATGTATATCATTTTACTTTTATTTGCAATTTCTAAGTATTATCTCACCAGAGTTTCGGTGGTTTTTTAGAGTTTTAGAGACATGGTTGAGTCTAAACTCTGAACTCTACAGAGACTTGATGGGTATTTTGAAACAGTATTATTTGTATGTTTTGCGTTGAATAATACTCATGTTGGATTTAATATCATTAGACATTAGTTTTGTAGTTCGGCTTGTGGCTTGTGATGGGCTTTTCATATTTTGAGTTGACTAGAATTATGTACCATGTTGTTTTTTTGGGCTCCAAAGTCCAAATTGTTTGGCATTTTTTACTTTGGTTGTCATACTTTGTTGGCATGACAGCAAAGTTTAATTTTTCAATGGAAAAATAAAATCGATGGCCTTGTACTTGGATTCAGTCCGTGTACTTGACATCAAATACCAAACTTTGTCTGAGTTTCCACTATTGTCAATTATAACAAGATAAACATATACAATGAATTTTTGGTCGGAAGAATCTTCTTATCAAATGTATATTTTTTTTCCGTTAAGATCTTACGACTAGCGATTCACTTACAGCTTTTCAAAAACGGATGGTTCCAAACACAAATTCACAATAAACAATTTTACCGGCACCACAAGAACAAAATTCATGATTAACATTTTCAACATACATTACTTTATAGTTAGCAGAGACAACTACAACGGTTATGCATATACCACGCTGAAACTTTTAGTAAATACACATTCATTAATATGCGATAATTTTAAACACTAAAGTCACCAAACTAAAATAAAAATTAATCGGGGTAATAGTTGACTAAAATACAAATGTTCAAGCTGCAAATAATGAATCATCAGTATCGACACGAATAATTAGGCATAAACTTGGAATAGTTATATCCAAATTATAGGGGTTTAGATCCAATGTACACCAAGACTTCCTCCGTTTTGCAAGTTATGCCTATTTTACATAGCAAGTGCAGTCTTCTAGACTCCAAAAATTAGTATAGATGCTAAAATTTAAAATTTCCTTGTTATATAAGAGTAGCATCGTCTACACCCAACACAACATGATTTGTATCTATTCCCACATTTTATGTCACTCATTACAGACCACTGTCGTAAAAAATAATATCTATTATCTAGTGTTTTCTGTTTTTGATAAGTAGAGAATCATAAATTTAAATTCGTTTTAATCTCTGGAATCTACGACTAATATGTCAATTCTGCATTGAGACTAAAATGATGTGTGTAGCAGAAGTTGAACTTGGTTTAATATACATATTAGTTTACCATACTAGCTACCATTAGCATGTTCAAATATAATAATGTTTTTAATGCAATTCCATAGAGATACTCTTTAACAAACTCAAACCAATTGCTTTCACCAAGTATGAAACCATAGGAATGCCCACAATATGCCTGCAAAAGACACATATCCACTTTAGGGCCTCTTATCTTAACTTTTGAAAATTGACGTATCTGAATTTTTTTCCTTTGGACGGCTGACTAAATTGGTCTATAAATTTTAATTTAGAAAAGAGTTCTTGTTTTCTTTGATTTATAGTTTTTGTTTTGCTTTTCTTATAAGAAAACTATTTCCACTTTCCATTTAATATTATGGGCCAACCATGAATGATTGGATGATGTTCTTTAGACAAGCATTTTGTATGTAATTCTCAATCCACTTCACAAAAAGTAGCTGTCTAACAAATTTATTAGTAGTTTCACTTCTTGATATATTTTTCAAATAAATTAATAATCTTCTGTTTAACAAACTACTAATAATATTTACCAACTTAAATTCAACTTAGCTTGGTGGATAAAGGCTAAATTAACTTTTAAATTAGAAGTCACTAATTCTAAAAACATTTGGTGTCATTGCTCATTTATATTTGGTCTTCCAATTAGTTTATTTGATATAGTCTCTCTACTCGCTAGTAATTTCTACAATGTCTCACTTTTCATTTTAATGTTTCATAGTTTTTTTTCCTTTTAGTGAGAAAAAGTAGACATTAACCCATTTTGATGTATAAATGACGTATGGAATACGTAGCCGTTGACCATTGTAAATTTGTAACAACCACATGTGATTATAGAAGCTTCTGATCGTACGGACGACAATAATTAACTATCCAAGTCCAGTAGTCCATTTTTTGGGCGACAATAATTCGCGCTTAATAACTAGCTTTTGGGAAATTTTGGACTAGTGGATATGTAATAAAATATCTCATAATTTTTAATTGAACCATATGGATCACAGATTTAAACCAGACTATCTTGATATGATTAAAATTGAGCGGTACGTATGCTCTAAATGGACCAAAAATTTCGAACCATTTAGTGATAACCCAAAAATGATTCTGTCTATTAGTATTTTTCTTTTGTTTTCTTTTTGGTGAGGGGAATTACCAAGAAAACCTAGTCGAAAGAAACTAGATATAGAGTGAATTTAGGAGGGAACTTAATTAGGTTAACTCTATGAACCTCCAAATTTTGACCACAAGTTTTGTTTTCTTGTGATCAAGTGGCAATATAGAAACACAACACGAAGTGCATATACGAGAAAAACACGTTTTGTTGTTTGTCAAAGACATGGAGACACACACAAAGCCCACGAAAGCTAACAAGAGCATGTAAAACAAATTTTGCCTTTTTGCTTTGGTCCGATATATTCATATTATCATATACGCACGCAACCGCCCAAAATTTGTTTACCCTTTTGTATGCTTGATCTGATTCTTTGTTTTGAAGTCAATAGATTGCACATTGTTTCTTCCAACTCATAATTATTTTGAAACTTTTTAGGACACACGGTAATTGGTTCGAAATATCACAATCCCGTGTAAGTTAAGCGAAACTAAAAAGAGAGTTGCACATTGAACATACGCATCTTGTTAGGATAAAGAAGTAAAGAACATTCGGTAAATAAGAATTAATAATCTGAAAAACTTAGAAAACAAGAAATGGTAGGCTATGATGTTGTTTTGAAATGTGGCAAACGGATTCCGAAAACACATAATACATAAATTTTGACTGAATGTAATTTCGTGTCTGAGCATGGTTTATTTAATTCTAGTTTTCACAAGTTTCGGTTTTTTCTTAGCTACTGAAAATTCTCTTTGTATTTATAAATGTGAGATCCATCTCTAAGCAGTTTGAATGCGTCCATGAGTATTTTTTTAAAAAGCTATACTTGTTTCATACATAGGACATCTAAACACAATGTTTTTTTTTATATAGTAATTGTTGATCTTTTAAAGCTGAATTTGATATACACCTGTAACATAAAACTTTTTGGTTTAATTATGTTCATTTTACACACAAAACAACATAAGACTTTGCCTTATAAAGTGACGAAGAAAATCATTAGGGTCTTTAGAAGAAGAACCGCCAAAAAAGTCACAGCAATAGATAGTTGACATCTATAACTTTTGAAAGGTGCACTGAAAATAGATACATATGAGGAAGAAAAAATCGTATGTCAAAATCACAGCATTTATTCGATCAAAAAGTTTTTTTTAGTTGTTTACATTTTTTAGTTGGGAAATTTGCATGGATAACATAAAAAAACTTTTAAATTAAGAAACTAACCATTTACAAAAAACATACACTATAATAGTTGTGTAATATATAATATTACAATTTTCTCCTCACCATCACCACTACTGCTGTTGCTGCCACCGCCACTACCTCCGCCCCTCCACCGCCAC